>Ga0256827_10002222_pt1 | contig 12537 bp, 8 predicted proteins | sample CV84metaG_FD_185977 | JGI IMG/M metagenome (GOLD analysis project Ga0256827, IMG submission 185977) | Hydrothermal vent microbial communities from East Pacific Rise, Pacific Ocean - CV84 | ecosystem: Environmental > Aquatic > Marine > Hydrothermal vents | place: Pacific Ocean: East Pacific Rise... | reverse complement strand
AACACGATGATCATAAGCTTTAAGCTTAAGTCTAATTTTTTCCATTTAATTTACCTTATAAAGAACTCGTTAGTATACCTCGTGGGCTTCCTAACTAAATTTTTGGAATCGTATTGTACCTTGATAAGCTTTTATCACAGCCATGTTTTATGATGTTTTTTAGCAATATATTAAATTTGTTTCCTTTTTATAAGGAATTTTATATTATCATCTCCTCTTGTTCCCACGTTAAACATGGGAACAAGAATATATAAATAGGTTTATTATGCAACTACTTGAATATTTTTATGACCGAAATAATGAAATAACAACCTATCATCAACGTAAATTTAATATACCTGATATAGATAAACTACTTATATATGGATCTCCTGCATCAGGTAAAACATCTTTAGCCTTAGATTATCTTATGAATTTTGACCAAGAAGAGTTTTTATATATAGATTTTAAAGAACCAAAGTTTTACTTTAGAGATATTATGGAAGAAGATATAGAAGGATTTATAATAGCCAATGAGATTGAGATATTGGTTTTAGACCACTATAGTCATGAATACTTTGAGATATTACCTATGGTTAAAAAGCTTATCATAATCTCATCTACCCATTATGATTATGGAGAAGAGTTTAAATACCTTAATCTACCACTACTTGATTATGAAGAGTTTTTTTCATTTAAAAAACGTGGAACAGAGACTCAAATTTTTAATCTTTTTTTAAAACAGGGAACACTTCCTGAACTTGCACTATCAACTGCACCAAAAGAGCAGATGTTCTTAAATTTTATTCAGAGTCATTTTAATGAATCAGAACAAAAATTACTTACTGTACTTGCTCATTTTAATGGAGCAACAGTTACAACATTTCAACTCTATAACTATGCAAAAGAGCGTTATAAAATTTCAAAAGATTTAATATATAGACAGATAAAAATATTTGAAGAGAGAGGAATTATAACTTTTATTTTTGACACACAACAGATAAAAAAGAAAAAACTACTATTTTTTGATTTTGCCTTAGCCAAATATCTAACTCTCTCTCAAAATTTTCCAAAACAGTTTGAAACTATGATTGCACTATCTCTATATAAACATAATATTTTATTTAAAACATTTGGTAAAGTAGGATATATTACAGAAAACAACCATCTAATAATCTCTGCTCCATTTGAAAATGAAGATATATTCTGGAAAAAGGCACATAACAAATTCTCTAACTATAAAAAGTTTTATATTAAAAAAGTATATATCATAACCGTTGCAAATAGTTATGAGTTTAAAATTGAAGATATAGAATTTGAGGGCTTACCATTCTATGAGTGGATTGTTATTAATGATGAACATTAATAACAACTATAAAAAATATAAAATTAATACTCAGTTTCAGTCTCAACCAAAGTTACTACTTCATTCATCTCTTTTAAAAGAATTGGATTCTTTTCAATAATTATAGCCAACTCTTTTGCAGTAGGTTTTCTATTATTATAAAGTGGTTTTAACTCATTCCAAAGTTTTTTAACTACAGCTAATTGATTTTTAATCTTCTTATTTGATGGTTTAGATATTTTTAATTTAGAACTACCATTCATTAAAGCATTAAGAGAATCATCAAAAAGTTTCATTGTTTTTGTTAATTCTTTACTATTCTCTCTTTTACCTTTCATACAAAGAAGCTTCTCTTTTGTCATCTTCTGAGTTAACATTCTCTGTCTACCTGCAATATTAACTATCTTAACCATAGCCTTTTCCATATAATTTTGAGATGTATTTGATTTTTCATAGAGTGAAACTAGACTATTTGACTCTTTTAATAACTTTCCATTATTATCTATAATATAATTTAATGCTTTATCTTTTTTATCTTTTCCTTCAGAAACTATTTTAACATTACTAAAGAACTCTTTCCAAAGTTTTTCAACAATAGCAATCTGTTTATCAATTTTCTTATTATTTTCAGGACTAAAACCCAAATCACTATTACTTTGTTTAAACTCATTTAGTGTGTCATTATACATATTAGCAAACTTCATTAAGCTCTTCTGCTTTTCCTCTTTATTAATCTTTAATGAGATAAGAAGTGATAATTTTGTCATTCTTTGAGTCAACATTCTCTGTCTTCCTGAACGGTTAATTCTTTTTTTAATTAAATTGTCACCACTCATTAAATCATCAACCAATGATGCCATATCTAACTCTATGTTTGTAGCACTCAATGTATTTGGAGAGACCAAAAGCAGTCCTAATATTGTAATAATTCTAAACATTTTATTCTTCCTAAATATAAATTTAAAGCAAAAAACTGCCCTAATATATTCTAACACATAAAAATAAAAAAAGTATTGATATTTATAAAAAAAAGATAATTTTTAAGAATTTTTTTATATCTTGGAATGAGATTCTGATATAAAACATATAAAGTAGTACCTTCTCCAGATCCCTGCGGCACACAAGAGAGATAGGTGGGCTGCTATGTTCCCATCCTGACCCGTTGTCTATCAGTCCTGTTGCACAGGTCTAAAGAAGGCAATCGAATAATAGCCAAAGCTACCTTATAAAATATTAAATTTATTCTATTTTAAAGAGTATTGGCTATAATTTCGACCTAACCACAAATGAGAGGTGTCCGAGTGGTCGAAGGTGCAGACCTGGAACGTCTGTGTAGTTTACTCTACCGAGGGTTCGAATCCCTTCCTCTCAGCCACATAATCTATTTTAATTATCTTTTTAACTTAAAGATACTCCTTAATTTACCAATATCTGTTACAATAATAAGAATCAATTCAAAGATATTACACTCCTATTAGTTCCTATATTGAATGTGGAAACTAGATAGAAGTTCGAGGCTAAAGTCTCCAATCTCAATATTTTTTGTAAGAAATCAATTCAAAGGAACAATTAAGATGAATTTTTATCTACTCTTTTTTCTACTTATTATTATTATAGGTTCAGTTGTAAGCTATATCTATTTTATGAAAGAAAAAAAAGAAAATTTAAAAGCTATAGAGCAAGGTATTTGCCCAAAATGTCATAAACCAGCAATGGTACTTACAGATCAAAGAAGTACAGGTTGTGGAGGTCCAAAACTGTTAACATTTGAGTGTCAAGAGTGTAAATATATTAACTCATTTAATGTAAATAGTGGAGGTAGTTGTAGTAGCGGAAGATGTGGTTAGAAATATAAAGTTTTCTCAAGCAAAAGCTTGAGAAAATGATAGAACATTTAGAGATTAAAAATTATATCTTGACCATACACGAACAACATTGTTAGTATCATCACCATTCATAGTAAAGACACCTGTTTTGTCATCTGTTTTTTGCATAACATATGCAGCCAACATATTTGTTCCTAATGCTTTAAACTTGTAAACAACATCAAGCTCTTGATAATTATTATCTTCACCAAAAGCATTTCCTGCATTTGCTGTTGTCATAGAGTATTGACCAATAAGTTTACCTGGACCAACTGGAGCAACTGCTTTTAACATAAATGTATCTGCACCCTTTTTAATAGCCACTTGGTTAAGAATCATTTGTGTATATAGAGGAGTTTTTACACCTGTACCAAGGTTATGAATTGCAGCATCACCATTACTTGTTTTACTGTATGCTAGTGTTACACCTGTAGTACCTACTTTACTACTCACTTTAAGACCAAAAGCTTTATTATCTTGATCTCCACCATTAACAGAAACTTGTCCACCTTGAAGACCTAGGCTCATAGGAACACCAGCCAAAGTATTTAAATCTGCTTTAACATCTAACCATACAGCATTTAACATACTTGTAGCTTGGTAATAAGATAGTGTTGGAACAAGACCAGCAACTGACTTATTCTGAGCAGTCAACATATAGACACCTTTTCCTTGTCCTACTGAATCTTTTGTAGCATTAATATAGTTAAATGCACTAATATCTCCAATACTACTATTTGCTTTAGAAACATAAGCTCCAACCAAAGTTGTATCTGGAATAAGTCCACTATTTATTGCAACAGCTGCATCAAATGTATTTTTGAATACATTCCAACCCTCTGTAAATGCAAATGGTGAAAGAGATTTAGGAAGTGCTTGTCTACCTAAAGTAACTGATGTACCACCAACTTTTTTAGTAAAACTAGCTTTGGTAATAGCAAAGTAATCTCCACCCATTGTTGATGTTGCAGTATCACCATTATGTCCTAAACCTGATTGCATTACACCATTAACAAGGTTTCCTTCTAAACCAACAGTATTTAGTGCAGATGCTTGAATATTAGCACTGAAATCATTACCTAAATCACCATCTAGGTTAAGTTGGATACCTGCATTAGCCTGTGAACCACTCTCATTAAAAAGATCTTTATCTCCAGCATCCATTGTTTGATAATATACTACAGTTTGACCAGTAGTTTTAAAGTCAACTTCAGCATTCGCAACACTAACCATACCCATTGCAGCAATTGCCACTAAACTTAATTTTGTAATTTTCACATTTTCTCCTTTTGTGTTATATTCATCAAAGTGTTGAGTCTATTTTAAGAAGTGAAACTCATCAATCTAATAAATGTACATCATCATCATAACAGTAGAAAGCTTATTATTTCTTGATATGAATCAGATTTTGGTTCTTTTCATTAACTTTTTCTTCTTTTATTAAAGATTTATAGCATAAACTATTTATTTTTATTAAGGTTGAAATTACAAGAAAGCCTAAACTTGGGGTTTTTATAAAAAATAGGGGGTAAAAGAGTATTTTTCTAAAAAGTAAATGGAAAATAAACAATTTTTAAATGATTTTCGTGATTTACTATAAAAAATATTTGATAAAATGGCCGGGAGAGGGAGATTCGAACTCCCGGAGGTATTACCCTCACCGGTTTTCAAGACCGGCACATTCGACCACTCTGACATCTCCCGACAATAAGCTTAAACAGGTGTTTAAGTTGGAATAGAATTTTATCTTAATAAGCTTAAAATAAAATTATTTTGTAAAACTCTTTTATATTTGGAGGCGACACCCAGATTCGAACTGGGGATAGCAGCTTTGCAGGCTGCGGCCTTACCACTTGGCGATGTCGCCAATTACGCCACAATCCATAAAAATTATGGTGGTACCCGGAGCCGGACTTGAACCGGCACGGTCACAATGACCGGGGGATTTTAAGTCCCCTGTGTCTACCATTCCACCACCCGGGCATAAATTGGTACCAAACTAAAAGATAATAAATTAAAGTTCACAATTTAAAATTTGGAGCGGGCGAACGGAATCGAACCGTCGACCCTAACCTTGGCAAGGTTATGCTCTACCGCTGAGCTACGCCCGCATACTCATCAATTGATGACCATTGCTTTTAAATTGGAGTGCGATTATAGCCAACATTTTTTTAAATGTAAAGGATTTTGGGTATAATTTTTTGAATTTTACAAAAATTAAACAAATAAGGAAAAAAATGCGTAGTGATATAGTAAAAAAAGGGCATAACAGAGCCCCACACCGTTCATTGCTTAGAGCAACTGGACTAAAAGATGAGGATTTTGATAAACCATTTATAGGAGTAGCCAACTCATATATTGAGATAATTCCAGGACACTTCTTTTTAGATAAAGTATCAGATATTATTAAAGATGAGATAAGAAAAGCAGGATGTGTTCCATTTGAGTTTAATACAATTGGTGTTGATGATGGTATTGCAATGGGACATGATGGAATGTTGTTCTCTTTGCCTAGTCGAGAGATTATTGCAAACTCTATAGAGACTGTTATGAATGCACATAAGCTTGATGCTATGATAGCTATACCAAACTGTGATAAGATTGTTCCAGGAATGATTATGGGGGCGTTACGTGTTAATGTACCAACAGTCTTTGTTAGTGGTGGACCAATGGCAAAGGGTTATACCAAAGATGGAGAGCCTATTGACCTTGCTACTGTATTTGAGGGTGTTGGAAAGTTTGAAGCAGGAGAGATAAGTGCAGAGGAGCTAACAGATATTGAGTGTAATGCTTGTCCTAGTGGAGGAAGCTGTTCAGGAATGTTTACTGCAAACTCTATGAATACACTTATGGAAGCTATGGGTATTGCCTTACCAGGTAATGGAACTATCTTGGCACTTACAAAAGAGAGAGAGGTGCTTTACCGAAAAGCAGCTAGACGAATTTGTGAAATTGCACTTATGGATTTTGAAAAATCTTCTGCTTATAATGTAAGAGAAATTTTAAATGAAAATGCAATACGAAATGCATTTGCAGTTGATATGGCAATGGGTGGTAGTTCAAATACGGTTCTACACATGCTAGCAATTGCAAAAGAGGCAGAGGTTGACTTTAATTTAAGTGATATTAATGCTATCTCTAAAAGGGTATCTCATATTGCTAAGATATCTCCTAGTTTAACAAGTGTTCACATGCAAGATATTGATAAAGCAGGTGGTGTAAGTGCAGTAATGCACGAGATGGATAAGCGTGGATCAATTTTACTTGATAACTTAACTATTACAGGAGAGACACTTAAAGAGCGTATTGTTGATGCTAAAATTATTGATACATCTATTATTCATACTATTGATAATCCATACTCTAAAGTTGGAGGATTGGCTATTCTTTATGGAAACTTAGCTGAACAAGGTGCAGTAATTAAAACAGCAGGAATCACAGGAGAGAGAGTATTTACAGGAACAGCTGTATGTTTTAACTCACAAGATGAATCTATCAAAGGTATTATCAACGGAAAAGTAAAAGCAGGTAATGTTGTAGTTATTAGATACGAAGGACCACGTGGTGGACCTGGTATGCAAGAGATGTTAAGCCCAACAAGTCTTATTATGGGTATGGGTCTTGGAGACTCTGTGGCACTTATTACAGATGGTCGTTTCTCTGGTGCAACAAGAGGTGCAAGTATTGGTCATGTAAGCCCAGAAGCTGCTGAAGGTGGAATGATTGGTCTATTAGAAGATGGTGATGAGATTCATATTGATGTAGATAAATATATTTTACAAGTAAATATATCAGATGAAGAGATAGAGAAAAGAAGAGCTAATTTTAAACCTATTGTTAAACCATTAGAGAGCAAATGGTTAAGACAATATAGAGCATTGGTAACCAATGCAAGTTCAGGGGCTGTATTAGAAGCTGAATAGTTATATGGATACCTCTTGTAGGTATCCAATCCAACTAATGGACAACCACAAGGGATTGTCCCTACAAATAATTATACCCTACTGTCGAGCTATGTCCCCAAGATGTCTACAACTTTGACTCTGTCCACGATCACAAGCTGTTTCAAAATATTTCAATGCTAAATCTTTATCATCATTTTTTTCAAAATATAATCCCAATTTATAACACATTGTTCCACCCTTAGTAGAGTTTTTACAAGCTTTCTTTGCTGCATTAAAGTCCTCTTCAGTACTAATCTCTCGTATCTTTTTACCAAGTACTGTTTCAAGTCTGTCACAACTAGGATAATCATCTAATGAACAAGCTTTTTCATAAAATCGTTCAGCTTTCTGAAGATTCTTTCTAACACCATCTCCCATTTCATACATATAACCAAGATTATTACAACCTGATGCCTCTCCCATATCACAAGCATCATAGTATAAACCTATCGCTTTAGTAATACTCTTTCTAAAATATTTTCCATTAGCATACATATATGCTAAGTCATTACAAGCACTAGCAATATCAGCATTACAAGATTTTTTAAAGTAATAAGAGGCTTTATAGTAATTTCTTTTACTTCCCTCTCCTTTAAAATACATTGCACCTACATTATAACAAGCTTTCATGTTTCCTGATTTACATGCACGCTCATAAAGTTTTAATGCTTCCCAATTATGTCTTTCAATTCCAAGACCTTGGTCTAACATATAAGCTAAGTTATTACACCCTTCAGAGTTCTCTAACTCACACGATTTTTTGTAAAACTCAACAGCATCATCATAATCTTTATCTTTGAAATAGATGTCTCCTAAATCATTACACGCTTCACTATCTTCTAGATTACATGCCTTTTTATAGTAAGTTATATAGGTTGCATCTGTCAAACTCGCAAGCTGTGGAACAGGTACAGAAGCTGGGAAAAAATTAATAGCCAATATAATTGACGCTAAGATAATAGCTGTTAGAATCATCGGTTTTTTTGACATTTGGTTACCTTTTTTATAGAATCAAGTATAAAAAAATATATTTGAGTATAAAAGAATATCTCATTTTTAATACTCTGTCAAGATAATATCAATTTATAACAAAAAAATAAAATTTAAATATTAATTTAGATTAATAAAGTTAAAGAGAATAAAATACAATTAAACAACTATTATTTAATATAAATTTACTTTAAACAGTCTATATTATGGGTTTTACAAAAAAATATATTTTTTTATAGTCAATTAAGAAAAGAGTGGATTTCTTATAACTTTTCTTGTTATACTAAAGGAATGAAAAGAACTAAATTAATTAATATAATCCTTATTGGAACAGTTACTATCTTTACTGGTTGCTCAAATATAGAACCAAAAGTAAAAGAGAGTAGTAAAGAATCAAAAATTTCTATTTATAATATTATGGGAATAAGTGAAACAGAAAAAGATAGCTTTCAAGTGAACATTATAGAAGAGCCTTATATTGCAAAAGAGCCCTATATTGTTGAGAGTGAACCATATATTGAAGAAGCTCAAGATATTGAATTTATATCTTATCAACAGCTTGGTCCAAATTTTGAAAAAATTATTAACGAGATAGAGTGGAATGCAAAAAGTTTTTTAGGTACACCATATGTATGGGGAGCAACAGGACCAAGTAAATTTGACTGCTCTGGATTTACACAGTGGGTCTATCGTGATGTAGGAATTACTATCCCTAGGGTATCAAAAGATCAAGCACGTGTAGGAAAATATATATCATATGATGATCTTCAACGTGGAGATATGGTCTTTTTTGATACAAAAAAACGTCGTGCAGGAAAAGTAACACACGTTGGTATCTATTTAGGTCAAGGAAATTTTATTCATGCTAGTTCAGCAGGAAAAAAAGTTGTAATCTATAATTTTAATAAAAAAGAGTTCTATAAAAAAAGATTTTTATGGGGTAGAAGAGTAGTAAATAGTAATATTCATTATGTTTTAAATTAATTTCTATATTTTAACTAGAAATTAATTTAAATGAAATATAACATTTTTATCTATTTTTTAATTGTTTCTTTTTCTTTTTCTATCTTTTTTTGCTATACTCATGCTTCATATTTCTGCCAAAAGGTTTCTGTTGCACTTTATTAAAACCATTTTTATACTTACCATTACAATTAGTTTAGCTGTTGCTATTGAGGCAATGACGATTAATACGTCCAAACAACTGGATTCAGTGAATAACTCTTTTCAAAAAACAAGTTCTAACCACAAAAATTTCAATCAGAATGTGACACTTTCAGAGATTATTTATAGTGAAAAAAGTACAAAAATGCTTATGGATATGTTAATTAATAATGAAGCCAAAACCTTTTCTCACCTTTCTCATAAAAAGTTTATACAAAATATCTATCAACAAAACCGTTATTTACCTTTTTGGTTTGATAGTTATGGAATTAAAAGGTCTAAAGTAGATGAACTTTTTCGTGCAATTGATAGAGATATTACATTAAATAAAAATGGAAGAATTCGTAAACAATTTCACTATTTAAACAAAAAGATAAAAAATACGAAAAAACGTGTATTAAAACATGAATTAAAACTTGATTTAGAACTATCGTCTCTCTATCGTACCTATGTAGGATACCATATATCTGGGGGAATTGATTGGTGGAGTTTTCAGAAAAAGCTCTCTAATCTTCGTAGACGAAAAGTAGCTGCAAATTGGGCTACTTATAATCCTAGATATGATATTGCCAATTTAATGTTAAACTACCCTTTATCTCATGTGTTATCTGTTACAACACCTAGTAGTTTTGGTTATAAAAAAATGATTAAAGAACTGAAACGATTAAGAAAAGTTCAAGCTAATGGAGGATGGAAAAAAACAATTCACTCTTCTCAATTAGCATATGGAAAATCAGGTGCAAATGTTACAAAACTAAAACGTCGTCTAAAGAGTGAAGGTGACTATACTTGTAAACAGACAAATAGTCACTATGATCAATGTCTTAAAAAAGCAGTAAAAAGATTTCAAAAACGACATGGAATTTATGCTTCAGGAGCAATTAATACAGCAACACGTAAAAAATTAAACCTTTCAGTTAATTGGAAAATTAAAAAACTTCTATTAAATATTGACAGAATCAAACGTCTTCCTGATCAACCTGAAAATAGATATATTTTAGTGAATATTCCTGATTTTAGATTATATTACAAAGAGAATGGTCGTCAAAAGTTAACCATGAGAGTTATTGTCGGAGATAAAACACATCATACTCCTGTTTTTTCAAATAAAATATCATTTATAGTACTTAACCCTTATTGGTTAATGCCTGACAGTATTGTACAAAAAGAGATAATACCAAAAATATTAAAAAATCCAAACTATTTAAAAGATAGAGGATATGAAGTTCGAATGAACTATAATTTTAAAAAAGCACCAATAGATACATCTAAAATAAATTGGGCAAAAATACTTAGAAATGGACAGACAAAAAAATATAAATTTATGCAACCACCTGGACCAAAAAATGCTTTGGGTAAAATTAAATTTAAATTTCCAAACCGTTTTGCTGTCTATCTTCATGATACACCAACTAAAAAATTATTTAAAAAAGGGTGGCGTACCTTTTCACATGGTTGTATTCGTATAGAGAAACCTAGTGCATTGTTAAAAACTTTTGCAAAGCATGAAAGTTCGGTTAATTACAACCGAGCTAGACAGATTTTACGAGGAAAAGAGAAGACACAAATTAACTTGTCACAAAAGGTTCCAGTCCATATTGTCTATCTTACTGCATGGATAAACACTGACGGACTACTTCACTATAGACCAGATGTTTATGGCTATGACTCAAAACAGCACAGAAGCAATTATTAATAGGGACTATTTTTCTCTTAAATAGAAAAGTAACTTACTACTAGGTTATTTTTCACTATAATAGACCTTTTATAATAGAAGGGAAAAGTTAGAGCCAATGAAAACAGTAAAAAAGCTTTTAAGTATACTACTAATTAATGCTATCTTTATTATTTCTTTACAAGCAGAAAAACAGACAACAATTAATAATAGTGATAAAAACATAACGGTTCTATTGCAAAATCATTTTCAAAAAAAGAGAAGATCCCTTTTGAAACAGATTAGCAATAAACGCTTTCTTAGAAATTTTTATTATAAAAGTGGATATCAACCTTTATGGATAGATGAAAAAGGTCTAAAAGATAAAAAATATAAAGATCTCTTTGCTCATATAACAAATGACTTGACGCTAAATCAACATGGTTACTTATTAAAAACAACCCATCTTTTAAAAAAAGAGCTTGAGCACAATGTTTCAAAAGAGGAACTGTTTCGTATTGAAGTAAAACTTACTTCACTATATTATGACTTTTTAAAACACTCTATATATGGAGAGATTCAATGGAAAAACTTTTCAGGAAAACTACATCATCTAAAAAGATACCGAATTAATGCTCGTTGGATAAGAAAACAGCCAAAATTTGATATGCCAACACTTCTCTCTAACCCTGATATAAATAGTACTATAAAAGAAGTTTTACCAAAAAACTTTGGCTATAAAAAGTTAATTAAGGCTCTAGAAAAACTATATAAAATGAAAGCAGATGGTGCATGGAGTAAACTTCCCTACTTTAAGGTATTAAAAAAAGGAAGTACAGGAGAGATTGTTTTAAAACTAAGAGAGCGTCTAAAAGCATCTAATGATTATATAAAATGTGAAAATAATAGTAGTGTTATAGATATTCCAAAGGTTGATAGTGAAAATAACATCTCAACAAAAGATGATCAACATATTGACCCAGATGCTATTTTTGGAGAGTGTCTAGAGAAAGCAGTAAAACATTTCCAAAAACGTCATGGATTAACAGTTGATGGTATTGTAGGTGGAGGAACACAAAAAGCTTTAAATATTTCAATTGATAAAAAGATTCATACTGTTTTAATTAATATTGATAGAATAAAATGGCTTCCTCGTCATGAAGATAAACGTTATTTAATTGTCAATCTTCCAGAATTTATGTTGCACTATATTGAAGACAAAAAAATAAAAAAACAGCTTCGTGTTATTATAGGAGATAAGAAACACCCTACTCCTATTTTTTCACAAGAAATTTCTTATGTTGTATTAAATCCATATTGGAAAATTCCAGAAGGTATTGTACGACGAGAAGTTATTCCTAAGATGATTAGAAATAGAAACTATTTACGAAAACAGGGAATTGTTGCACATAGAACATGGAGTGAACACTCTAGAGTCATTAATGTAAGAAATCTATATTGGGAGCAATATCTATGGAGAGGAGTCAAGTTTCCATATCGTTTAATGCAACCACCTGGACCAAAAAATGCTTTAGGAAAAATTAAATTTAAATTCCCAAATCAGTTTGCTGTATATCTACATGATACTCCAACACG
>Ga0256827_10002221_pt1 | contig 12542 bp, 14 predicted proteins | sample CV84metaG_FD_185977 | JGI IMG/M metagenome (GOLD analysis project Ga0256827, IMG submission 185977) | Hydrothermal vent microbial communities from East Pacific Rise, Pacific Ocean - CV84 | ecosystem: Environmental > Aquatic > Marine > Hydrothermal vents | place: Pacific Ocean: East Pacific Rise... | reverse complement strand
ACAATATTAAAGTGATCCGTAAGCGGTGTGCGCTTATCCCCCAGACCCTTGCCTTTTATGAGAATCTTACTGTCATAGAAAACCTAAACTTTTTTGGAGGTATTCAAAACATCCCTTCTGAAACTTTAAAAAAGAACATTGCTTATGCCGTGGAAACAAACCGTTTAGGCTCGATGTTAAAACAGAAAGCCTCTACCCTTTCAGGCGGACAAAAGCGTCGTCTTAACATTGCTATTGGTCTTTTGAATGACCCAGATATTCTCTTTTTTGATGAACCAACAGTAGGGATAGATCCTGAATCACGTAATGAGATTTTAGAGACTATTCTCTCTTTTAAAAAAGCGAACAAAACAGTGGTCTATACTTCGCACTATATGCCTGAGATTGAAAAGATCTGTGATGAGGTTGCTATCATTAATACTGGTAAGATTATCAGACAAGGTACCTTAGAAGAGATGCTAAGTAATGAGAGTGCAGATGAGGTCGTCATAGAAATTTATGAAACAGCGATCGAGCAGCTAAAAAAGATATGCACGAGTATGGAACAGTTACATTTTGTGGATGAGAGTACGTTGATCTTAAAAAGTAAAAATAGTATGGTTATATCAGAAGCTTTATCCCTCCTAGAAGAGACAGGTATTCGTGTTAGAAACATTCGTTATGGCACAACTACCTTAGAATCTCTTTTTATCAACTTGACTTCAAAAGGACGCGCTGATGTTTAAAGCGATGTTGATTAAAGAGTTTCTGCTTGTCTTACGTGACAGACATGCCTTAGCCGCGCTTTTTATAATGCCAGCAGTCTTCATCTTGATTATGTCACTAGCGCTTAAAGATGTTTTTAATGAAGACAAGGCACTGATCGAATATGCGGTTATTGACAAAGATAGTTCACTAGAGAGTTACTCTATTGTCACAAAGTTACGTCAAAACAAGATGATGAACGAACATAATATTAGTGAACATTATGGAAAGCCAAAAGAAGAAGGTGTTCAATTTATTGTTGTCATACCTAAAGGTTTCAAATCACAATTTACACAAAATGATGCCAATAATTCAGCCTTACGAATAGAGGTGGCTTCGGACATTGGTCAGAGCCATCTCATGCTTTTTAAGACGCAGATACTCAGTAGCGTGATGCAGACTCGTCTTGATGCTATTAATCTTGCCCAAGAGATGAAAAATGCACAAAGTGGTAAACATTCAACTTCTCCAAAAATAGATTTTGATGAAAAAAAGATGATGAACATACATTATGCAGCGCTTGATGAGGACGAAAAACCAACTTCAACTCAGCAAAGTGTTCCCTCTTGGATTGTTTTTGGACTCTTTTTTGTTATCATTCCAATGTCTACAATCTTCATCTCGGAGCGTAAGCAGAACACCTTAATGCGCCTAAGTACGATGAATGTCTCACTACCTGTTCTCTTTGGCGGAAAGATTATTCCCTACATGTTAATTAACCAGTTTCAAGTTTGGGTCATGATCGCAGTTGGGATGTTTGTGGTACCACTTTTTGGTGCAGCGCCATTAACGATCGGTGGTGATATTAGTGCTTTAGTGGCAGTTTCATTAGCCCTTAGTCTCTCCGCTATTGGTCTATCTATCTTGATTGCTGTAAGCGTTGACAGTGTAGAACAAGCGACGACTATAGGTGGTATCATTAACATTTTACTTGGGGCTATTGGTGGTATTATGGTACCTAAGTTTGTGATGCCAGAGTTTATGCGCGACTTTGCTAATGTCTCTCCTATGTCTTGGGGACTAGAAGGTTTTTTAGATGTCTTTTTACGTCGAGGAACCTTGAGTGATGTGATGTATGAAGTGACAGGATTAGTGCTATTTGGCGTGGTGTCACTTCTGCTTGCTGCAGTAGTATTTAATTATAAAATAAGGAGAGTTGCATGATTGGTTCTCAAGATGAGGCGCTGAAGTTACGTCTCAAAAATATGATCATAGAAGAGTGTGAAAAAGATGAGATCACTGCTGAAGAGATTGCTGATGATGTAGAGATCTTTTCAGATGCGAGTGGATTAGAACTTGACTCCCTTGATGCTTTGCAGATCTCTATGGGCTTACAAACACAGTTTAAGATACGTCTTGCAGACTCTAAAGAATTTCGTCGTGTGATGACAACGATTAATGCTATTGCAGATTATATTCAGCCTAAGTAAGAAAGCCTTTATATGATTACAATACTTGGTGGAGAGATGTTGAGTGCCTTGGGTACAAAAAAAGAGCGACTAGAACATCTTTCAAATGCTACCTACCAATGTACTAAAAAAGAGATGACAACGGTTCTCGGTGATAAACTTACATTTAACTACTACAGCATTGATGATCGTGAACGAAATATTACGATTGAATTGCCATTAGATTACCTTGATGAAGTAGTTCAAAAAGCGATAGACAAGCTTCAACTCACTCCAGCGGATCTTAATCGGTGTGGTCTCTTTTTAGGAAGTGCCTCGATTGACCTCTCTTTGAGTTTACCACTAGGTGAAAACTATGATACCTCAGATGAGAAGGTGATGGCCTGTGAACGGGTAGGTAATGGTTATTATGCAGACTATCTTACTAAAAAGTTTGGTTTGAGTGACTTCTCTTTGACGTACAATACAGCATGTACCTCAAGTGCTAATGCTGTTGTGGATGCTGCATCGATGTTAGAAGGTGGTGTGATTGATTATGCTTTAGTCATTGGGTTTGAACTGTTTTCACCCATCTCTTTTGAGGGCTTTATAGCAATGCAACTGTTGTCACCCGAAGTATTGGCACCTTTTGATAAAAATCGATCGGGTATTGTTTTAGGTGAGGCAGTTAGTGCCCTTTTTATGAGTAGGGATGATGTTAGAGCGTCTCATTGGATCTATCGTGGTGGATCAAGCCGTTGTGAAACACATAGTGTAACGGGGGCAAATTCTGATGGTACGGGCATTGCTAGTGTGATCGAAGCTGCTTTAGATGAGGCTAATATTTTAGCAGGTGATATTCAGGCGCTTAAGGCTCATGGCACATCGAGTGCACTTAATGACTTAGCAGAGATTAATGCGATGAAACAGGTGTTTACTTCTGCACCTAACTTCTTCTCGTTAAAGCCATATATTGGACATACCTTAGGAAGTTGTGGAAGTAGTGAATTGTTACTTCTTTTAGAGTGTGTAGATGATGGTTTTATACCTAAAACGCCTGGCTTTTCTACAGTAGATACAGACTTATCATGGAGCCCGACAACGAAGAAGATCAGGGTTGATAATGGACACTTTATGTTAAACTATTTTGGATTTGGTGGCAACAATACTTCGCTCATTATTGAGAAGGTTCCCTCGTGATCTATGTTCATCAAATAGGTACTCTTAATTGTAATGAAAATGAAGAGTTTGATGTTAAGGCTGCGTGGAAAGCAGTTCTACCTAAGAGTATTAGGCGAACAGATCGCTACATTCAACTTTCACTTTTGGGTGCTTATCGTGCAGTCGAGGGAGTAAAACTTCCTCAAGATACGGCACTATATATGGCCTCTGGTCAAGGAAATTTAGCGGTGGTTAAACGCCTACGTGATCAGTTGTATATTAATCAACAGCCACCGAAGCCGGTTGACTTTATTAACTCATTGAGCAACACGGCAGGCTTTTATGTGGCACAGTTTCTAAACATAGAAGGTAAAAATCTTAATGTATCTAGGTTGGGTTTTGTGGTGGAAACGACGCTATTATTGGCACAAAACGACCTTAGTTTAAAAAAAGAGAAGATGATTTTACTTGGTGGTGTAGATGAACGACAAAAATCACGTTCCTTTACGCAACGTACGCTAGGTATTAGTGACACTACAGCACTAGGTGAAGGAAGTAACTGGATGCTTCTTAGCGCGGAAGAGGAGGGAAGTTTAGCCTCCATCGAAGTAGGTAAGGTTTTTTTAAATCTTGAGAATTTAAAAGAGTATATAGACAGTTTGGATGAAACAACTAAAATTGCGTTTGGGCTACGTTGTGAAAAGGCGGATATAGATGTTCTCTTGCAAGGTAGAAAACGTTTTAATGTCTCTTGCGACTTTTATGAAAGTGCCGCCATCTATTACCTTACTACCTTTATAGTAAGTGGTTCTGGCGAGTTGGTTTTTATTGATCGTTATAAAGAGCGATACCGAGTGATAAAAGTCAAGCTGCCTACGGCTTGATTTACCTCATATTTAGCCCCTCTATGCTATCTTTACAAAAATATAAAGAGGTTTTTAATGCAAAAAAACAGGGTCTTTGTTAATGCTTACGAATCATTAAGTTGTGCGGGTAATACGGCTGAACTTATGGAAGCTATCTATGCTAAAAAAAGTGCTATAACGATTGATACCAGTTATATGACTGAGCATAAAGCAGGACTTGGTTCGTTCGCACCACATGAACTTTTTCCATCGCTTATCTCAGTCACCCAAGCAGTGTTAGATCAAAGTAATTTAGAAAACTTTAATGAGACACTTCTTATTGTTGGTTCTTCAGTTGGAGGGATTGGTAAAAGTGAGCAGATCTTTTTCAGAGATAAAAACTATAAAAATATTGATCCTAAAGAGCATGCTATCTCGGTTCTCTCAGATACCTTAGATAAGGCGTTCTCCTTTAAAGACTCTCGTTCTATTTCTACGGCATGTACCTCGAGTGCTAATGCCCTGATGTTAGCACAACGTCTCATTAACCTTGGTGCCTACAATAATGTTTTGATTGTTGGTGCAGATGCACTTTGTTACACCACTGTCTGTGGTTTTCAAGCACTGGGTGTCCTCTCTACTCAAGAGTGTACCCCATTTCAAACAGGTCGCGAGGGGATGAATGTTGCTGAAGGGATTGCTGCTCTTCTTCTTCAATCATCACAAACGGATGAGAGTATAGAGTTATGTGGAAGTGCAGGTAGTTCAGATGCCTTTCATATGACTAATCCTGATCCTGAAGCAGGTGGAGCGATTTCTTGTATGCAAAAGGCAGTTGAAAATGCTGGTCTGAAAATAACAGATATTGATTATGTCAATGCTCATGGAACAGGTACACAGGCGAATGATGCGGTGGAAGCTTTAGCAGTAGAGACACTCTTTACGCACAACCCACCTATGAGCTCAACAAAAGCGATTACAGGTCATACATTAGGGGCAGCAGGTGCTTTAGAAGCCGTGATCGCTTGTGAAGTGATAAAGCAGCAGAAAATTGCCCCACAGACAGCACTAAAAGAGGCAGAGAACACTACGGTAAATCTACCAAGCGAAACATATGAACAGAAAATTAATTATGTCATATCAAACTCTTTTGCTTTTGGTGGTAACAACACAGCAGTAATCTTCGGAGCAGTCAAATGAAAATAAATTTTAAAATTATTGCTATGGCTAAAGTTGCTTGTGCTGGTAAGTGTGACTCTTTAGATGAGAAACGGATCGTGCCTAAGATGATGTTGCGTCGTCGTCTGACACGTGGCTCTCGTCTGATGGTTTATCTTGCAGATGCCTGTGGCTTTAGCGAGGGTGCAGTAGTTTATGGATCTGCTTATGGTGAGATGCAGGCAACGGCTGATATTGTAGGTGCTATTGATGTAAATGAACCTATTAGTCCAACAGCTTTTCAAAACTCTGTTTACAACACAGCACCTTCTTATTTTTCACTCTTGCATAAAAATAAGAGTGAAATTTTGACAGTCTCAAATGGGAATGCTACTTCACGAAATGTCTTACAGACCGGTGCTCTTCAAGCCGTAACAACGGGAAAAGATGTTTTATTAGTGTGTTGCGAAGCGATTAATATCCCAAACATTGATGAGGTAAATAGCTGTACTGAGTACCTTGAATCAGGTGTGGCTTTAACGCTAGTACCAACGGATGAAGAAGCAAATGTAGAAGTAGCTGAGTTAGAACACAAAGGCTTTGCCCCTTCGCTTTGGAACATGTTAGATGTTCTCATTGCTTGTGAATCTCAAGAGAGTGCTGTAGTCGCACTTGAATTGTAGGTAGTATTGTGATCACAACTAACAAACTGAAAACTGAACTCATTGAACTTTTTAACTTAGAAGGTGTTCATGTTGATGAGATAGCTGATGATGATCATCTTTTTGGTGATGGTCTTGGACTTGACTCTGTTGATGCTATTGAACTAACGATATTTTTAGACAATGAATATGGCATAGTTTTTAGTAATATTTCAGAATCAGAAACAGTTTTTGCAAGCATTAAGACACTGCAAGAGTACATCAATAAAAATGAGAGCAATTGAATACAAACCTTAGTACACTACTTGAATTTTTACCTCAAAAAGCTCCAGTAGGCTTTGTCAAAGAGGTTTTAGTATGTGAAGAACATGAGTCACGTACTGTTGTCCATTTTGATGTTAGTCCGACACTGCCTATGCTCTCTGAAGCAGGTGCGCAAAGCTCGATCTTTTTACGACTGACTGAAGAGAAGAAAGCAGCGAATGTCCCTATCCGTGCGATGGGAATTTTGGTAAGTGTGAAGTCGAAATGGCTAGACAAAAGTGACAAAAAAAGTTTTGAAGTTGAGACAAAGTATGTGAGCAATCTAGATAGTTTTTTTATCGTAAGCTTTACGGTTTTTGATGGTGAAGTAGCGGTGGCTGAAGGCCAGGTTGCAGCTGTTTTAGAACAGAAGGGAAAGACATTATGAGCCAAAGCTATCTTTCAGAAGGACTTTACTCAGTTGTTTCACAACGTGATGAACGTGTTGAAATTAGTTTGAGTAGTGCAGATCATCCTATTTTCAAAGCCCATTTTGAGGGTATGCCTCTTCTTCCTGGCTTTTTGCAGATAGATATTATTGCAGAGATCTTAGAAAAAGAGATCGATGTTATTACCAGTGCTAAGTTTGTGCAAAAAATTCTACCGGAAGAACAACTCACCTATATTATCTCTCCTACTAAGAGTGGTGTGCGTGTGAAACTACTTAATGCAAATGAAGAGCTTTGCGGTGACTTTAAATTAAAGTGGTCAGATAAAGCAGATTAATACTTTCCTGCAGTTGGCCAAAACTCAAAGAAGTTAAACCATTGATAGGGATACTCTTTGACGACTTTCTCTAGAAAATGAGCATATTGCTGTGCTAAGTCTTGAATGATGTCACTCTTTTTACTTTTGTCTGAGTGAATAATATTTGAGAACTCTACCTTAATAGCATTGTCGTCTATTCGTACAATGTCACAACCAAGCATGGGTACTTTACGCATGTTGGCAATCTCAAATCCCCCACTATGCAGATCTGTTTTACGTCCTAGAAAATCAACCTCTATAGTTTTATGAGACTCTTGAACACGATCAACCATAATAATAACAACTTCGTTGTTTTGCAGTGCTCTAGCAATATCTAACATCGCCTGCATGCCCTCATTTAGGTTAATAATATTAATGCGACTGTTGTCCTCTTTTTTAGTCTCTAGTTGTTGCAGGTTGATATCGATTACTTCATCTGAGATGATGTTGAGTTTAATGTCGTAGGTTTGAAATATCTTAAAACTTTGTGCCCAATTACCATGATGCGAAAGGGTTAACATCCCACCTGTCTTTTGTAACTCTTCAAAAGCTTCAACATTAATACGCGTAGTTTGGATAGTATCTTCTTGCATCCCCTCTTTAGCGATAAAACGATCAAAGATATTTAATGAAAAGGCATAAACATGATGAAAATAGGTTATCAGAGAGTTTTTTAGACCAACAGCATTATAAAAGCTTACCAACTCTTTACGTTTAGATTGTGTGGCAAGTGTATAGAAGAGGGCAACGATAAAGACAAGGATTTTAGCTGCTTTGTAGCCAAAAAAGTTATAGAGAGCAATGATAAGTCTAATGCCCAGTGGGCTACCCCGATATGCTGACATTAGTTTCCTATTATTAAAGTTGTTTTCGCGTTACTGGATCTAATCCTGTTAGTGCTCTGTAGGTTGCATTCACAGCATCAGTTGGAGAGGTGACAAACATATTTTTAGTGTCCCAAACATAACCACTTAAAACAGAGACGACCTTACTCTCTATCTTCATGGACCCTGGTGCTTTAGAGAACAAGATACCTTGCAGACGGCCATCATACCAGGCTTCAACATACTCTCTAAAAACATCAACACCAATCATCATATAGTCTTGATAATCTTTTTGCCAGTCAATATTTTGACCTTCAAACTCTTTGATCGTCAAGTCTGCTGCTTTTGAACCAGACTCAAGTGCTAAGGTAACACCTGATGAGAAGACAGGGTCCAAAAATTCGGTGGCATTGCCAACAAGGACAAAGTTATCACCAAACATACGGGTCACATTAGAAGAGTAACCACCGATATAACCTACTTCATTGATAGGTGTAGCATTGGCATAACGTACTTTAGCTGTTGGATTGTTATAGACGATGTGGTTCCAGAACTCATCTTGTGTCATGTTGAATGATTTGAAATACTCCTCAGTACAAACAATACCCACAGAAGTAACGGTAGGTGAAAGGGGAATGTTCCAGATCCAAGCGTCATTGTTGCCTACGATGTCAACATAGATATAACCATCAGTACCATCACTGTGACGAACATCATTTTCGACGCGACGGAAGATGGCATTACGAAGTGCTAGTTTAGAGTCAGAGTCAAGTCCTAACATACGTGGAAGTACACGACCATAACCTGAGGCATCGATCACTTTTTTAGCATGAAACTTGCGCTCTTCTCCATCTTTAGTGATAACGGTAATGATATTTGTATCTTCATCGTAATGGGTGACTTCAGCTTCCATAGTGACATTGGTACCAAAACGCTTTGCTTCTTCAAGAAGTAAGTTGTCAAATACTTCACGACGTACTTGAAACGAGCTATTGAATTTTTGACCCATATTGTTTTTGAAGTGAACGACTTTGAGATCATTTTGTTCATTTTGAAAGGCGACCCCACCTTTAAATTGAAAACCAGCTTTTTCAACAGCTTCAAGCATATTGGCATTTTCCAGAAGTTCATTACAACGAGGAAGAAGTGACTCACCAATGACAAAACGTGGAAATTTTACTTTTTCGACAAGTTCGACACTGTAGCCAGCTTGAACAAGTTTTGCAGCTGCAATTGAACCCGCTGGTCCACCACCAATAATAAATACGTCACATTCAGTCATTGAAGTCCTTCAGAAGGGTATGTTAAATAGCCCCTTTAATTAATAGGTGATTATAGCAAAAACTATGTGTAAGATAACTTTACCTTAAGGGTTATTGGAGATGTTTTTCAATAAAAATAGGCGCTTAAAAGCCCATGTTTGTTACAATCACCTTATATTATTAGAGAGTATTATTGTGAATAAAACCTGTATTGTTATTCCTGTTTACAACAACCCTGAGACGATTGAAGATGTAGTTTATGCTGCGCTGAAAACAAAAAGTACCGTTATTGTTGTAGATGACGGTTCTGAACCGAGTGTGATGCTAAATATTGATGAAGATGCATCACTTTACTTACTCAAGCACACGCCAAACAAGGGCAAGGGTGAGGCTATTCTTACGGGTGGTAAAAAGGCAAAAGAACTTGGCTTTAACTCATTTTTTGTAGTGGATGGAGATGGTCAGCACTATCCCCATGAGATAGAAAACTTTGTGGGTAAAGATCTCGAGCAGTGTATTGTGATTGGTTGTCGTAAGTTTGGTGAAAATGTACCCGGTTCATCCAAGTTTGGTCGTAAGTTCAGTAACTTTTGGATTTGGACAGAGACGGGACTTCATTTAGATGACACCCAGTCGGGTTTTCGCTCTTATCCTGTGAGTGTTTTAGACCTTCCTCTTGAGATGCGCCGTTATGATTTTGAGATAGAGATATTAGTGCGACATGTTTGGGGTGGGGGGTGTATTGAAGAGGTAGAGATCGAGGTTTATTACCCAAAACCTGAAGAACGTGTGAGCCATTTTGATGCCCTAACTGATAATGTACGACTCTCTAAACTTCACTCACGACTCTTTTTTAAAAACATGTTACGCCTTATAGGGATTAAATAGCCATTCTCTTAGACCCCTTTAGTATTTCAGTCGATACCATGGGTTGAAGTGCTAAAATACAAAAAATATTTATCGTTGTTATAAATAGTCCTAATCTCTTTAATACAACGTATCGGGAAAATAGATGTCAATCAAAATCAATGCACAACATATCGATTATCAAGAACTTTGTCATACAGAAAATGTAGAGATCTCTACAGAAGCACCTTTTCGTAAAAAGATTGAGGACTCTCATGCCTTTTTATTGGAAGAAATTTCAACAGGTAAGCCTATCTATGGTGTTACAACAGGTTATGGAGAAGCAGGTACAAACTACTCTTCTTTTGAGCAGGCGAAAGAGCTTCAAAAAAACCTCTTTCGTTTTCACGGTTGTGGTATTGGTGAAAATCTCACACATACTGAGTGTAAACGTATCTTGTTGATTCGTTTGACTAGCCTCTCTAAAGGTTACTCGGGTATTACCTCTGCGCTTCTTGATCGTTTAGCTTATTTCTTTAACAATGACATTATTCCTGTAATTCCTTCTCAAGGTTCAGTTGGTGCAAGTGGTGATTTAACCCCACTTTCTTATATTGCAGCTGCTATTGTTGGTGAGCGTGAGGTTTATTATAAAGGTGAAATCCGTAGGAGTGAAGACGTTTACAAAGAGTTAGACATAGAGCCGTATGAGTTAGAGCCTAAAGAGGCACTGGCTATTATGAATGGTACGGCTTCAATGAGTGGTATTGCGATGATTGCAATGCAGAAGTTTGAGAACTGGATGCATGCGTATGAGAGCTTTGTAGCCGGTCTCTTTGAGATGATGCATGCCGATGGTACTCCACTTCAGCCCCTTGTCCATGAAGTAAAGCCTTTTGCAGGTCAGATTCGTTGTGCGGCGCAATTGGCTAAAAAACTTGAAGGTTCTGACATCGTTCAGGCGCAAGATGAACGTTATGAGAAATTTTTCCATGATGACAACTTATGTATTCAAGATAAATACTCGATCCGTTGTACACCACAGGTTCTAGGTATTGTTTGGGATAACCTTGAGATGTCAAAGAAGTGGGTAGAGACCGAGTGTAATGCGGTTAATGATAACCCGATCATTGATGGTGAGTTCAAAAAGATCTACACCTCTGGAAACTTCTATGGTGGTTACGTTGCACATGCGATGGACACACTTAAAATCTGTTCAGCAAATGCTGCAGACCTTCTCGACAAGCAGTTTTCTCTTCTTGTTGACCATAAGTTTAACCGTGGTATTGGTGAGAACCTTAAGCTTTCAGACAAGCCGCATCACCATGGATTTAAAGCGATGCAGATCTCTCTAAGCTCTTTGAGTGCAGATGTAATGATGAACATCATGCCAGCTTCTGTTTTCTCTCGTCCAACTGAGTCTCTTAACCAAGATAAAGTAAGTATGGGTACAACGGCAGCACTTAACTTTAAGCGTACTCTTCCAGACTTAGACAACATGCTCGCAATTGCCTTTATGGGACTTGCTCAGGCAGTTGATATTCGTGGACATGAGGGTATTTCTCCTCAACTTGAAAACATCTACCGTAAGGTACGCGCTCTTGTTCCTCCGTTGGTAGAAGATCGTCGTATGGATCTTGAAATTAAAGAGATTGTAAAACTAATTAATAGTGGTGAACTCTCGTAATGATGAGCAGCGAAGTTAAAAAGGTACTTGTCACAGGCGCTACAGGTGCAATCGGTGAAGCATGTATTAAAGCTTTTGCAGAAGCAGGGTACTTTGTCTATGTTCACTACCGTTCTCAAAAAGAGAAGGCTGAGGCTATTTTAGCTGAGGTTGGTGGAAATGGCGAGATTCTCTATTGTGATGTGAGTGATAAGGTAAGTGTTAAAGAAGCTTTTGGTGAACTTGACTTAGATGTTTTAGTGAATAATGCTGGAATTACGAAAGATAATCTCTTTTTCTGGATGAAAGATGAAGAGTGGGAAGATGTTGTTAGTACTAACCTTAACAGTATGTTTTATGTGACAAAAGCAGTTTCTGAGAAGATGATTGCTAAGAAAAACTGCGCGATTATTAACATGTCTTCTGTCTCAGGTATTGCAGGTAATGTTGCTCAGACAAATTACTCGGCGACAAAGGGTGCGATTATCGCGTTTACCAAAGCCTTAGCCCTTGAGATGGGCCGTTATAAGATTCGTGTTAACTGTGTTGCCCCTGGTCTAATTGAGTCTGAGATGACGGAAGACCTACCACTTAAAGAGATGAAAAAAGCGATTCCTCTACGCCGTATCGGTAAACCTGAAGAGGTTGCTGAGGTGGTCTTTTTCCTAGCGGATAAAGCGACTTATATTACTGCTGAGACGATTAATATCAGCGGTGGAATGGTGAGGTAGAGATGAATACGCGTCGTGTTGTGATTACAGGTGTTGGTGTTTTATCACCTCTTGGGAATGATATGCAAGCACTTCAAGAGGGGCTAGAGTCTTCACGAAGTGGTGTTGTTCATGTTGAATCTTGGTCGGAGTACAAAGATTTTAACACCCGTGTTTGTGGTCTTGTGCAGTGGGATGACTATAAAGCAATTCCGCGTAAAAGCCG
>Ga0256827_10002219_pt1 | contig 12548 bp, 7 predicted proteins | sample CV84metaG_FD_185977 | JGI IMG/M metagenome (GOLD analysis project Ga0256827, IMG submission 185977) | Hydrothermal vent microbial communities from East Pacific Rise, Pacific Ocean - CV84 | ecosystem: Environmental > Aquatic > Marine > Hydrothermal vents | place: Pacific Ocean: East Pacific Rise... | reverse complement strand
GATGTCTATGAATATTTTGTAGAGAGTTACAAAGAGGGGCTTACTCCCAATCCCTGTGTCATTTGCAACCGTACGATCAAGTTTGGAAAAATGGTAGAGTTTGCTGACAGTATTGGGGCGAAGTATGTTGCCACAGGACACTACCTCAAGTGTGACGGTCAATATATTTACGCTGCGGAAGATTTAAACAAAGACCAGAGCTATTTTCTGTGTGAAGTAAAAAAAGAGGTTTTGCCAAGACTGCTTTTCCCTCTGGGGAGCTGGCTTAAAGATGATGTAAAAGCATTGGCCGCCAAGATTGAAGTCCTTAAAGATTTTGCTACGCAAAAGGAGAGTACCGAGATCTGTTTTGTAGAGAACAGTTACGATGAAATTCTTGCCAAACATATGGAGATAGACATTCCCGGAGAAACAGTAGACAGCGAGGGAAATGTGGTCGGTACCCATAAAGGCTATATGCATTACACCATTGGAAAGAGAAGAGGTTTTTTTGTTAACGGTGCGCATGACCCCCATTTTGTTTTAGCGATCGAACCTGAAAAAAACCAGATTGTCGTAGGCACAAAAGAGAAACTTGAAGTCAACGCATTTGAAGTAAAACAGATCAATCTTTTTGAAGCGTTGACAGCGTTTGACTGTGAAGTAAAAGTACGGTACCGTACCAAAGCGGTTCCCTGTCATGTCAAAATAGAGGGTGAATCTGCCTCCATCATACTGAAAGAGCCTGTCTTTGGCCTGGCAAAAGGACAGATCGCCGCATTCTACGATGGTGACAGACTGCTTGGCGGTGGGGTGATCTGTTAACTGAGATAATCCCTCAATTCTCTATGTAGTGCTTCCTTGTAATTCAGTGGCTCCATGATCTCTATATAAGGGAGCCACTGTTTGATCTCTTTTTCGATGTCCTGATAGCAGCTTACCATGGTGGTGACCAGCAATGTATTGCTATTTTCTTGCCGAACTTCTTTGATGTCTCCGGGAAGATGGGCTTTGGGGTCAAACTCATGCATAATGATATTGGCTATCTTCAGTGTGACCCGAACATCGCGTATGATCTCTAGGGTTATTTGTTCATCCTCTTTTACTTCATCGATGATAAAATCAGCATCAAGGGCTTTTGAAAGGGTCTCTTCGAGCATATCCATGTCCATATTATGCTTTGGTGCCTGGGTATCGATTTCGACATTGCTTATATATTTGAGCCGCCAGGTTTTATAGGGAGAACGCTCTTTCTCCATAGTATCTTTTCCAAAAAGGTACCATACCCCATCAAAGATCATTAGTTTGTATGGCTCTACTACATAGTAGTCACGACGGCTTTTCCCTGTATAGCGGAACCCTGTCAAATATGCCATCTGTATGGCTTGTTTAAGGGCTGCAACATTGGCATCATTTATCTCGATCTCTTCATGCGGATCACTTTCGATAAAGTAGGGACTCTCTATATCATCAAGTTTGAATCTTTTTTCTATGATATGGTGATGTTTTTCAGAGAGGTCATCGAGTTTTTTTATGGCTTCAAGTGCCAGACGCATATAGGCACGTTCTTCAGCGATAAGCTGTTCTTTTGAACGTATTTTTTCTTTTTCCTGAAGTGTTCTTCTCTTGTCGATGATCCGATGTTTTTGTCGTTTTTTTGCAACACACTCTACATTGTCAACGGCACCTTCTGAAAGTTCTACAAGATGGCCAAATATACTTTTGGACGTCTTCTTCCGATTGTAGTTCTTTTCAAGCAGGTCACGTATCTCGTTTGTTTTCAGGCCATTGGGGTGCCGTGAGAGTATCTCTATAATGTGTTCTATATCCTGCTGTTTTTGGGTTAACTTCATCGCTGTTTCCTCACTTCTTGTTTTCTGTATGCTATTCTAACATAAAGAAATATTTTTTCTCTATGCTTTATTACAATGTGCAGTCCCTAAAAAAAGGGAGAAAAAATGCGGTGTCGAGAGACCAATACAATGTTAAAAAGGAAATAGAGTATGAATGTAATAAAAAGTTTTTTCAGCTGGATAATGGGATGGGTAATGACAGGAGTAATACTGGTAGCGATAGGATTTGTCATCCATACATTTACCGGAGAAAACAGAGATAGCAATGACACAAAAAGCAGTAGTAAAATGCATATATCTAAAGATAAAAAACTCATTGAGGTTGAAAAGACTTACTGGAAAAATGGAAATCTAAAGTCTGAAGTTCCCTATAAAAAGCATTATGGTCTTGGGTGGAGAAAAGTAAAAACAACACTGATACCGCATGGTATTGCCAAAGACTACTATGAGAATGGGATATTGAAAAAAGAGGACCCTTACATTGACGGAAAACGGACAGGTATACTGAAACTTTATGATACAGATGGTCTTCTTGAAGCGACAGTTGAGTATAAAAACAGCAAACGAAATGGTGCGACAACATACTACAATACAGATGGTTCGGTTCTGGATATTCAATATTATGTAGATGGAAATCTTACAACAGATTCTGTATAAATCATTTTGATTAAAATGTAATTGTTAAAAATAGAAAAGATTTAATCATTAAGAAGATACAATTTACTTTAAGAAATATTTAAAGTTAAGATATCTGAGGGAGGTAGAATGACACTTGTATCAATATTGGGGGATTTTCACTCTTCGATCCTTCCCATATCTTACGAATTCAAAACACAAATGGATAAGCATATCATTATCTATGATGATGCAAAATGTGATGTTAAGAGGGCGGGGCACTACCTTGAAGGTCAAAAAGCCTTTTTGGCATCTTTAAATAACCGTAATGACAAGTATGAGATAGAAACTATCAAGATAGATGAAGACAGCTATGTCAGTATGCTGGCCTGTTTCCAAAAGATCAAACAGTTTTCCGACCACTATAGTGATATATACCTTAATGCCACGGATGGACTTAGTTCCATAGGTATACTCCTTACATCGAATCTTCTCTCTATCGGTGCGAAGGTCATAGCCTATGACCGTTATGCCAATACATACAACCTTCTTACCTCTGAAGGAATGGAAAAACATTATATAGAGAACAATATGGATATCAAGAGTCATCTTCTACTGAAAGGGTATACTTTGAAGTCAGTGACTGATAAAAGCGAATTGATGCAGCGTAAAGATGCCATTATGGAACTTGCTTCAGACCTGACACGCTACAAAAGCTACGCCACACTTTATGATAAAAAGTTTATTCCCGGTACTTCTGACTATCCGGATTATGAGAAAATACTTGAGGAGATCGGGAAACTGACGAATAAAGTTTTTGTACAGGGAACAGTGTTCGAAGAGTATATCTATCATCTTATTATTGAGAATTTTGATTTTGATGATGTATGGACAGGAGTGAAAGTAGCATATAAAGAGGGTGTCGAGAATGAATTCGATGTTCTGATGATCAAAGACAATCATCTCCACACCATCGAGTGCAAACTGGTCTATGGCCTTGATGGAGAACATTTCGTATACAAAACAGAACAGATCAAAGATTATCTTGATGATGATGGAAAAGCGATGATACTGAGTATCGGTGCGGACAATGTTGTAAGAAAGAAAAATGGAAAGAAGAAAACGCAGTTCACGCTTGGGGATTTTGCAAGAGCGGAACTGGGCGAAGTTAGAATACACCAGAGCAAAGTATTTGACAAGGAAGCTTTTTTGGCTGATGTGAAAGAGTGGTTCCTCTCATGAGATTAAGGTACTTTATCCTTCCGTCACTGTTCGTCCTGATATTGGGTCTCTCCTTCTTTGTTTATTTCCAGATCTATGGATTGGCATGGGACCAAGCATTGTTCTATGCTTTGGATATCTTTACGCTGGACTTGAAAAGTCCGGGAGAAATCGGTGATCTTCTTAATAACAAAGATTCTGTCATGGCTAAAGGCCAATGGCAGTGGATATATGTCGCAGGTATTGCATCTGCAGTATTCGCTGCCTCCTCATTAGCCCTGATCCTATTAAAACTATTTGAACAGAATGTAAAAGATATATATCGACGAAAAAATGGATCGGAATTACTTGTTTTTGGCTTATCCAAAGACAACAGGATACTGATCGATTCATACTTGAGACAAAAAGGTCATGGAAGCATTATTGTCATAGAGAAGAGTTCGGATAGCAGCTATATCGAAGAGTACAAAAGGAAAAAGGTCACGGTGTTTCTTGGGAACCAGAAGTCGAAGAGACTTTTGGACAAACTCAATTTTAAAAAAACGAAATACATACTGGCCTCTACCTTAAGTGATTTGGATAATATTGAGATAGCTTTGCAGTGTACACGAATCATCGGAGAGACACATGCTTCCAGGACAGGACCAAGAATATTGTTGAGAATAGAGAATAGGAACCTGAGGAATTTCCATAAAGACAATGGACTCTTTATAAGCTCAAAGAATGTGGATATCTATTCCAAAAATGAGAACATTGCCAGATCTATGTTCGATGAGTATGCTGTTGACAGTATTGAACCTGGGTTCATATGTGGTGACAAAGCCTATTCGATGATACTGATAGGCAATACGCCACTCAGTATCGAGATCATTTACCAGGCATTACTTATGGCACAGCTTCCGAATAGGAATAGACTGACGATCTACTGTGTATCTGAAGATGCAATGGCGTTCAGAAAAAAAGTACGCCTAATGTACCCAGAACTGGAAAAATTACATGAAACGACCGTTTTTAAATTCGTCTCAGTCGATTTCAGCGATCTGAAATCATACCAATATGCATTCTGGACACAGGATGAAAATCTTGCAAATATTATTTTGGCAGAGGAAGACTCACTGACAAATCTTGATATAGCGGCGCATCTGTCAGATATCACCTATAAAGATGCTATTGTGGAAAGTAAGTTCAAAACACGTCTACTGGTTGGAGTATATGATAGTAAAACATTAAAGAATATGGTAGATGCAAATAGTGGATATTACAGGAGTTTTTATATCTTTGGAGATAATTATCATACCAATCATGTTAAGAGAGTATTGAAAGATGACAGAGAGACGATCGCAAAATGCATTGATCAGATTTATGAGAAAATAAAAAATGTGGAAAACGATAAGATCGAATACCATGAAACCCCACCGATATATACAGTTGAATATGAACTATTCTGGAAATATGATTCGAAATGGTCGGCTCGGAGCCACTTCAAAAAAGAGTCGAATCGTTCGGTAGCAGATCATTTGGATGTGAAGCTCAGATATATGGGATTGAAAAAACATAAAAGTGAAAAAGATTATAGATCCTGTCTAAAGACCAATATTGAACATTTCGCGAATAAATATGATGCAGTAAAGGATTTACTTGCTGAAAATGAGCATACAAGATGGAATGTATTCCATTATTTACACGGTTATCAAAAAACAGATTATGTAGACAAAGAGACCAAAGGCACAGTTAAATACAAATTATCCGCTGAGAACAAACGTATACATATGTGCCTTCGGCCTTTTGATGAATTACGAAGAGATGAGCCGAAACTTTCCGGAGAGTTGGGGTATGACCCGAACCAGCATATACAGTATGACTATATGATCAATTATTTCATACCTTATGTCTTGGCTGCGGCAGGGTACGAGATATCGCTTTGCGATATTTGTGAGAATGATGAAAAAGCACTTAAAATAGGTGTCACAGGGCATAGGATACTAAAAAATAAGAAGCAGATAAGGGAAGTCTCTGTGTTGGCAATCACCAAATTGTCTGAAGCATACAGAATAGACAGGATCATCTCTCCCCTGGCAGAGGGTTCTGATAGAATGATTGCTGAAGTACTTACACAGGATTTTGGAGCAAAACTGATCGTACCGCTTCCTTTTGAGAAAGTGGAATATATAAAAGATTTTTCAGAAAAAAGCAAGAGAAAGTTTGAAAGCTGTCTGGAACACTCTGTATGTACGTATGAAGTAAGTTCATTGAAAAAGGAAACAAGAGAAGAGGGATATATGCGTGTTGGTAGAGAGATAGTTGACAAAAGTGATCTGATAGTTGCTCTCTGGAATGGAGAAGAGGCAAAAGGAGCAGGTGGCACGGGTGATGTTGTTGACTATGCTAAAAAAAAGGGAAAAACCATTTTACATATTGATACAAATACATTGGCTGTTGAGTATATCAACTTTGAAGGTTTGTTATAATGGCATTGGTTTTTATATCTCATTCTTCTTTAGATAATAAAGAAACAAAAAAAGTTACAGATGAATTGGTAGTACGGGGATTTAAATCTTTTTTTTTAGATTTTGATCTAGATAAAGGTATTAAAGGAGGTGAGGACTGGGAAAAAAAACTTTATAGTCAGCTTGATAAATGTCATATAGTACTTCTGCTCCTTTCTCCTTCATGGGTTAAATCAAAATGGTGTTTTGTTGAATATACATATGCTAGAATACTGGGAAAAGAAATAATACCTGTTATTATAGAGCATGGCAAAAATAATGAAATTAATAATGCTATTAGCACTTATATACAAAAGATAGATATAACATCAAATAGAGAAGCAATCTCGGACATCATAAAACGAATTAATGAAATTTCACTTAATACTCAAAGAGGGTTTGAATGGGATAATAATCGATCACCATATCCGGGTATGGTTTCATTTGAAAAAAAAGATGCAGCTATATTTTTTGGTAGAGAAAAAGAAACCAAGTCTATTATAGAAAAGCTTAACGCTATGAAAAATAAGAATAACCCTAAATCTTTAAATATAATTGCTACATCAGGAATGGGAAAATCTTCTTTACTTAAAGCTGGAGTATTGGCAACATTGGAATTAATATACAAGGACAAATGGCTTGTACTTCCCGTACTGATACCATCAAAAAAACCTCTTTATGAATTTACAAAAATACTTATAAAATATACAAATAAAAATACAGAAGATTTTAAAATCATATATGAAAACCTACAAACAGATAAGTATCAAGATACCTTAGATGATGTATTGACAGATATAGAATTCTCTGTTGATGATTTTAATAGTTTATCTATACTAATACCTATAGATCAAGCAGAAGAGTTTTATACATCTTCTGAGGAATACGAGAAGAAATGTTTTTATCAATGCTTTAGTTATTTATTGCAAAAACAATATATATTTGCTATTTCCACAATGAGAGCAGATTTTTTAAAAGATTATCAAGTTGATATAGACATAAAAGATATTCAGGAGAGTACCGATATTATAACTCTCCCGCCAATGAGAGAAGAAAAGATTTATGCAGTTATTAAAAAACCTGCAAAAGTTTGCAGTATTAATGTGGATGATGAGTTAATAGAAAGAATAAAGTTAGATGTAAAAACGTTAAATGCCTTGCCAATTTTGGCTTTATGTTTAAATCAAATGTATGAAAAACATGCAAAATATAATCATAATTTAACACTAGAAGATTATTATAATCTTGGGAATAAAAATGAAAACCCTCTAGATACTATTATAAAAAATATTGTAAATGAAGCAATGAATAATTTTACAGAAGAAGAACAGAATAATTTAAAATATGCATTCATTCCTCATCTTGTAAGTGTAAATGAGCAGGGTGACTATGTAAAAATATCTGCACCTTTAAATAACCTTCCTACATATACCCATAGTATGATTGAAGCTCTTGTGAAAGCAAGACTTTTACTGAAAAATGATAATGAGATCTCAATAGTACATGAAGCATTAATACAAAAATGGGAGTTACTATATAGTTGGTTACAAAATGAACATGAGTTTCTTCTTGGAAAATCACACTTAGAAGTTTCACTAAAAGAATGGAAGGAAGCAGGTAAAAATGAAAAAGCTTTTTTATCTGGATTACGACTTAGTAAGGCTTCAATATGGTTAAAAGAAAATAAAGATTATCTAACTGATGAAGAAAAGAACTTTATTAAATTGAGCATACAATATAATAATGAACAAGAGAAGTTATATAAAATAGCTCAAGAAGATATTATTAAAGCCAATCATAATACGGGCTTATTTCTTTTAGAAAAAGTAAAAAATGAAATTACAACTATGGATATTTCAAAAGTTATTTATTATTCATATAATGCATTAAATAAATTAAGTAAAAAATATGATCTTAGTCAAAAAGAAAGTTCAATACTAAGTGCAAAACAAATAATTAAAAATTATTGTCCTTTACATCTTATATTTTCAAAAAAAGCCCATGAAGAAATAATTTTAGATTTAGCAGTATCACCAGATAAAAAAACACTAGTATCATGTTCCTTTGATAACACAATAAAATTATGGGATATAGAAAGTGGTAAAGAATTGTCTATGTTATATGGACATACTGATAGTGTTAACTCTGTTAAGTTTTTACCGGATGGGAAAACAGTGGTTTCTGCTTCAAGTGATACTACATTGAAATTATGGGATATAAAAAGTTGTGAAGAAATTTTAACTTTTGAGGGACATCTTGGTCCTGTTAATTCAATTGCAATTTCATCAGATGGAAAAATTATGGTATCGGCTTCAGCAGATGCAACATTGAAAATATGGAATATAGAAAGTTGTAAAGAAGTTTCAACATTGAAGGGACATAAAGGATCTATCACTTCTATTGCATTTTCACCAGATGATAAGATATTAGTTTCAGGTTCTAAAGATGGACTGATATTATTATGGGATATAAAAAGTGATAGACTATTAGAAATGTTTGATGAACAAAAAGGTGAAATTACTTCTGTTGCAATTTCACCGGATTGTAAAACATTGGTAGCTACTTTTGACGATGGGACAATTATAATACGGAAATTTCATCTTAAGAATAATAATAATATCATTATTTTTAAACCTAAAGGAAAATATAGTACGCATGTCGTATTTTCTGTAGATGGCAATAAAATAATAACTGGTCATGCTGATGGTGATATAAGAATATGGGATATAAAAAATAAGCAATGTTTATATACTTTGAAAAGACATTATAAAAGTGTGACATCAATAGTGATACCTTCTGATCAATATATTATTTCTGCTGGGGAAGATTGTACTATAAAATTTTGGGATATAGGAAATATAAATAAATATTTATATAACCGTAAAAATATTAATATTTCCTGCCTTGCCGTTTCAAAGATAAAAAAACTAATTGCAGTAGGTATGTTACAACCTAACTCTATTCACTTGCGAGATATAAAGAGTGGAATAATGCTACAAGAATGGAAAGTAAATCATGAAAAACGTATAAACTCCATTTCATTCTCACCTAATGGAAAAATAATAGTGTCAGGTTCTCTTGATAATACAATAAAAGTGTGGGATGTTGAAAATGGAAAACTATTAGCCACATTTAGAGGGCATACTGATAGTGTCAGTTCCGTTGTGATTTCACCTGATGGTGAAACAATAGTATCAGGTTCTTTTGATAAAACAATAAAAATATGGGATATTAAAAGTGGAAGAGTTTTAGTTACGTTTAGAGGACATACAGATAGTGTCACTTCAGTTACAATCTCACCAGATGGAAGAACCGTGGTCTCAGGGTCAAAAGATGCCACATTAAAACTGTGGGATATAGAAAAGTATAATGAGATTTCAACTTTAAAAGGACACAAAGTACAGGTAAATTCTGTTAAATTTTCATTGGATGGAAAAACAGTTGTATCAGGTTCGAGTGATGGGAAGTTAATGTTATGGGATATTGGAAGTAGAGAAATGATTTTAACTTTGGTAGGGAATAATGCTCCTGTCCATTCTGTTGCTTTTTCGCCAGATGGAAAAATAGTAGTATCTGGCTCAAATAATATGACTGTAAGATTATGGAATATTGAAAGAGGAAAATTGATTTCAACTTTGGTAGGGCATAAAAAATCTGTCCATTCTGTTGAGTTTTTACCAGATGGAAAAACAGTGATTTCATCCTCTAACGAAAGTCCTTTAATGTATTGGGAACTTGAGAAGGGTGATAGACTGAATGATGTAGAATATTTAGAAAATAAATTAAAATTTTATGAGCTTGAACTTCAAGGAACTCTTAAAAATACTGATTTTCAAAATGAAGAGATTCCTTTTATGAAACCTATATGGTTGAGAAATCATCGATTTTATTGGTTCTATAAAGCAAAGAGGGGAGATAGCGAAGCAATGTATCAACTTAAATTACATGATTATATAGAATATCGAAAATCAAATAAAACCGTTGAGGAAGAAGTAATAGAAAGTAATGAAATATTAGAACTTAGTACTTCCTCAAGTACAAAGAAAAAAATATATACGAAACTTAAAAAAGAAGAAAAAAATAGTGATGGTAGATCAAAAAATCCATTTAGAAAATAAATAATTAGGAGAAATAATGCTACAAGTATATATAGATGAAAATAAGTCTACATTAATTAATGGAACTTTGGATAATCATATAAATGGATATGGAGTATTTGATACAGAAATTTATGATAGAAATGAACTTATAAATAATATAGATTTTATTAAAAATACAATAATATCAAATAATAATGAATTGATTGGTAATCCACAAATATTGACTGAAGCAGATATTCAAAGTCATATGTTTATGTTAATTAAGAATTCAATAAATACTTCAAATCAACAGCAATATTATAAAATTCATACAGAACTAGCAGATAGAATTCCTATAAACTCAACTTATTGTAATGATCTTATTCAGCAAGGTGATTTAGGTATTGATCAATCATATACAAGAAGAACAGATATCACCGTAACATTTGATGGAGAGTATGGAGAAGAAAACAGAATTCATAAAGGATTTTCATTAAACGGTAAACATATTGATATAGAAATTAAGCATATACGGACAAGAGATAGTCTCATGAGTCTGATGAAAAGTATTAGACGGGATTTATGCAAAATAAAATCATTATTACACCCAGATATTATCAATAATGCAAATATGAATTTACATCCAAACAATTATCAAAATGAAGATGAGAGAGATATGAAAATAGATAATGAGGGATGTGTTGTATTTGGAATAATGGTTATTAGTTTTATTAGTCTACAGCAACTTGAAAATTATTTAAATAATGGATTAAGAGATTTATTAGATGATTTTAACCAACTTAATAATATAGCTACTCTTTTGTTGTATAAAGTATGAGTAGATAAATGAAACAAAAAATAAGACACATAAAAATATTCATCTCTTCAACATTTCAGGACATGCAAGAAGAAAGAAAAGTCCTTCTTAAAAGAAGTCTTCCTTGAACTTGAAAAAGTTGCTAGACAAAGAGATGTTGAAATAACAGACATACTCTATAATGTGGGAAGAGATAGGAAAAATGGAAAAGATGTATGAAGAGACAAAGGAGATTCTTTGTTACTATGATCCCAGTGGATTGGCAGAGGCATATTTCATAGAGTACAAGTATAGCGAAGTCGCGAGACAGATTGTCAACCACCTACGAGATGTAAAAGATCTGACAGAGATGCGATGGATGATCCATGAAAAATGTACCGGCGGATATTATGCATCTCATACGCTTCCAAGCAGCCATAAGTACTACAAATACATGGCAGAAGAGATCTGGGAGGCCTGGAAGGAAGAACTGGAATGCCGTAAAATCAAAAAATCTACAGCGATATTTGGTGAAGCGTAGACGCCTTTCTGCCCTGTAGGGAAAGTTTTTTTCTCTATGAGATGTTATTCTGAAAAAAAGTAAGGAATAACATGAATGAATTTCTCCAAAATATCCTGGAAAAAATGGCCTGGTTCATCAAAAAAGAGTGGAAAGCAATTCTGATAATGCTTTTCATAGGACTGGACCTCATACCCTTCTACCAGGCTCGCGTAGCCTACAATGCCGACCCCTCTGTCATTGAATATAGAGCGATGCAGACACTTATTGCCGGTACAGACAAGAACAAAAGCATAGAAGTTGCAAGCCCGACACAGCTGCTTGAGAACCTTACTTCAAAAAGTCATGTCTATTTTGTCAAAGAGGGAGACAGCAAGGTCGCCGTACTTGCCAAAGAGGGTGACAGGATGATGCTTGTCAAAACATTGCCGGCTATGAGCATGACCTTCTCACTGGAGTCGAGACTGCTGGACCGGAAGATCTCCTACAAATGGATAGAAGAGAAGCAAAAACCGCAGTTGATGGTGGTAAAGCTCGCTACAAGTTCCGGGTTTATCTCTTTTCTCTTTTTTGCCGGAATGTTCTACCTTCTTTTCGTAAGCATGGGAGTATCGCTTTTTAAAAAGGCTTTCAATACCCTGGAACCCGATGAGATCTCCGGAGACCTCTCGTCGCTGATCGGCTATGAAGACATCAAGGGCGAGGCAAGACAGTTGCTGCAGATCATTACCAGGCAGGAGCAGTATGCGCAGTACGGTATTGATGAGACCTTCAATATCCTCTTTTCCGGAAGAGCAGGCACAGGGAAGTCGAAGTTCGCACAGTATCTTGCCAAAGAACTTGATGTGCCCATTGTTTCAGTGACAGGAAGCCTGGATGAGCTCTATGTAGGTTCAGGTGCCAAAAAGATACGAAGTATTTTTTCCCAGGCAAACACCCTGGCAGAGAAGTCCGAGCACAATGCCTGCATCCTTTTCATAGACGAGGCACAAAGCCTGC
>Ga0256827_10002218_pt1 | contig 12548 bp, 10 predicted proteins | sample CV84metaG_FD_185977 | JGI IMG/M metagenome (GOLD analysis project Ga0256827, IMG submission 185977) | Hydrothermal vent microbial communities from East Pacific Rise, Pacific Ocean - CV84 | ecosystem: Environmental > Aquatic > Marine > Hydrothermal vents | place: Pacific Ocean: East Pacific Rise... | reverse complement strand
GCGTTACGCTTGTTTGAAAAATGGTTATTTACATATGTAAACTCACATTTTTCAACCTACGCAAGCTTTGAACTCGAACTTTATACACCAGATACTTGAGTTTATAGACAAGCTCTAATTAGTGTCTGTCTATAAATGTTCCTTTATACCCAAACAATAAAATATTCATCTGTTTTTTTAAATGAAAGTTCTAATTCGAGGGTTTTATCGGTTTTAATTTCGGCAAAAATTGTTTTGTTTTCAATGTCAACAGATTTTATTAATAACTGTTCATCAAAAATTAAATTTTTTTTAGAATATAATTTATACATTGCTTCTTTTGCACACCAAAACATTGTTAAAGCATCAAGAGAACTTGTACTTTTATTAATCATACTTAACTCAAATTTGTTTAAGAATTTATGCTTTATTTTTTCTATTTTAGGGCTTATCTTTTCTATATCTAAGCCTGTTTTATTATCACTAACAAGTATGCCTATTAAATTACCAGAATGGCTTATACTAATATTTTTTCCGTTAGATAACAATGGCATGCCATTGTTATTGTATTTTATATAAATATTATTTTTGCAAAGTTTCTTTAACAAATATCTAACAGCAAGCCATTCTTTTTTTCTATTTGCATTTTTAAATTTAATATACTGAGCTTTATCGTATTGGTTTAAATCTACAATTTTTAATAATTCTTTGTGGCTATAGTTTACTTCTTCTACAAGCAAACTCAAATTAGAATTATTTAGTGCAAATTGAAACATTTTTATATAATTTTAGGTGTAAAGTTAAAGAATGTCAATGAATTAAACAAAGAAAAAAAGCTTGCCACAACCGACAAGCTTTAATTTTATGGGGACTTCTAATAATTATTTTGTTGAAAAACTAATTTTTAGAGCTCCCCTTATTATAGAAATTAATTTTTATATCTCTTTTTAAACAACTTCTTTTACTAAGTCGGCAGCTTCTTGCAATGTAATTGCAGAATGCACTTTTAAACCGGAGTTATCAATAATTTCTTTACCTTCTTCGGCATTTGTTCCTTGTAAACGAACAATTACAGGAATTTTTATATCTCCAATTTTTTTGTATGCTTCAACAACACCATTTGCAACACGGTCGCAACGAACAATTCCGCCAAAGATATTAAGCAATATAGCTTTTACGTTAGGATCTCTAAGGATAATTCTGAAACCTGCTTCAACAGTAGTTGCATTTGCTCCACCACCTACGTCCATAAAGTTTGCAGGGTTTCCGCCCGATAGCTTAATAATATCCATAGTTGCCATAGCAAGTCCGGCACCATTAACCATACAGCCAACATTTCCGTCAAGTTTCACAAAGTTAAGGTCGAATTTTTTAGCTTCTAATTCTGCTGGGTCTTCTTCGGTTACATCTTGCATTGCAGCATAATCGGGGTGGCGATAAAGAGCATTGTCATCAAGATTTACTTTTGCATCGGCAGCAAAAACTTTATCGTCTGATGTTAAGAAAACAGGGTTTATTTCAAACATTGAAGAATCTGTTGCATCATAAGCTTTATAAAGTGCTACAACAAATTTTGTCATATCTTTAAACGCAGCTCCCGATAATCCTAAATTAAAAGCAACTTTTCGTGCCTGAAATGCTTGAATACCTACTTTTGGGTCAATTTCTTCTTTAAAAATTAAATGTGGTGTTTTGGCAGCCACAGTTTCAATATCCATACCACCTTCGGTAGAATACATTATTATATTTCGACCTGTTTCTCTATTTAATAGAACCGACATATAAAATTCTTTTATTTCTGATGGTCCCGGATAATAAATGCTTTGCTCTATTAAAATTTTATTCACTTTTTTACCTTCGGGTCCGGTTTGATGTGTAACTAATTGCATTCCTATAATTTCTCCTGCAAATTGTTTTACCTCATCAAGATTTTTGGCAATTTTTACTCCACCGCCTTTACCTCGTCCTCCGGCATGAATTTGAGCTTTAACAGCCCAAGTTTCTAAACCTGTTTTTTCAGCTATTTTTTTGGCTGCATCAACGGCATCTTCTGGCTTATCAACAACAATCCCGAAAGGAACTGCTACACCAAAATCCTTTAAAATAGACTTCGCTTGATATTCGTGTATATTCATATTCTAAGAATTTAAATTACTTAAACCTCAAAGTTAATTAAATTATTTAACTATACACAATTTTTGATTTATGAATTTGTTTGAAAATGGAATCTTGTTTATTACATTATCTTTGTAAATTATAATATAGTTATATGTAAATAACTGTATTACTATGTATTATAAAAATAAAATACAAGATTTTATTTTTATTTATACCTTAGCAATCTAAATTATTTTTTTATTAATAATTATGTCGCAAAGAAAAACAGATCATATAGAGCTTGCAAAATTATCGCAAACAGATAAGTTAGAAGCAGATACTCGGTTCTATTACGAACCGCTTTTATCGGCACACCCAACAGGCAAAGTAATAAAACCAATAAGGTTTGCAGGTAAAACAATGCGATATCCTATTTGGATTTCGAGTATTACAGGAGGAACGGATTTGGCAAAAAAGATAAACATAAATCTATCAAAAGCAGCCAAAGAGTTTGGATTGGGTATGGCTCTTGGGTCGTGTCGTTGTTTGCTAGAAAACAATGATTGTTTCAAGGATTTTGATATGCGAAAAAATATTGGGAATCAACCTTTTTATGCAAATCTTGGAATTGCTCAAATAGAAAAAATTGTTAAAGAAAATACGTATCATAAAATAACAGAATTAATTAATAAATTACAAGCCGATGGATTGTTTATTCATATCAACCCATTGCAAGAAATATATCAGCCCGAAGGCGATAAAATAAGCGTTTCGCCAATAAAAACTTTAGAAAAATTTACTGAAAAAATAAAAACAAATATCTTTGTAAAAGAAGTAGGTCAAGGATTTGGACCAGAAAGTTTAGAGGCATTATTTAAGTTAGATATAAAAGGAGTAGAATTTGCTGCTTTTGGCGGTACAAATTTTACTAAACTAGAAATGATGCGGCAAAATAATATTTCTTCTATGCAAAATGTTGGGCATACAATTGATGAAATGATAAAATTTTATAATAGTATATTATATAATAAAGAAAAAACAGTAATAATTTCGGGTGGAATTAACTCTTATCTTGACGGATATTATTATATAAACAAAATAAATGCAGATGCTGTTTATGGACAGGCATACAATATGTTAAAATATGCGGCAAAAAGCTACAAAGTTCTACAAAAATATTTACTCGAAGAGATAAAAGGTTTAGAACTTGCTTATTCGTATTTGAAATTAAAATAAAACATGGAAAATAAAATAATTCAGGGTTTTTCGTTGCTAAACAAAGAACAGAAACTAAAAATAGTTTCAAGTTTTACATCTAAGCCCGAGAAAGCCAAAGAAATTTATAAGTCGTTTTGGATAAAAGATAGTAAAGAATCTAAAATTTTTGATGAATTTAGCGAAAATACTATTTCGCTTTACGGTTTACCCTACGGGATAGCTCCAAACTTTATGATAAACAATAAATCGTATTTGCTGCCAATGGTTACAGAAGAAAGTTCTGTTGTTGCTGCTGCTGCAAAATCGGCAAAATTTTGGTCGAAATACGGAGGTTTTAAGGCAAAAGTTATTTCAAGTGTAAAAACAGGTCATGTTCATTTTCTTTGGTCGGGTAATTACGAGGTTTTGCAAGAAAATTTTCCGGAACTAAAGGCAAGATTATATAATAGAACAAAAGATATAACTGCCAATATGCAAAAGCGTGGTGGTGGAATACTTGATATAGAATTAGTTAATCTGAATAATGACTTGCAAAACTATTATCAAATAAAAGCAAGTTTTGAAACTGTTGATAGTATGGGTGCAAACTTTATAAACTCTTGTTTAGAAGAGTTTGCCGACGAACTAAAAGAGTTTGCCAACGAAAAACAATTTAACGAACCTAGCATTATAATGTCAATACTTTCTAATTATACACCCGATTGCATTGTAGAATGTTCGATAGAGTGCAAAGTGGATGATTTTAAAGATTTAGATATTGGTATGAATCCAAACGAATTTGTGAAAAAATTTGAAGCCGCAGTAAAAATTGCAAATGTTTCAACATACAGAGCAACAACACATAACAAAGGTATTTTTAATGGTATTGATGCCGTAGCACTTGCCACAGGCAACGATTTTCGTGCATTAGAAGCAGGCGGGCATGCTTTTGCTTCGAGAGATGGAAAATACAAAAGTTTAACTAAAATAAATATTGAAAACGGGAATTTTAAATATTCGTTAAATATACCTATTGCAGTTGGTACAATTGGAGGATTAACGGCATTGCACCCTCTTGCAAAACTTTCGCTCGATTTACTTGGTAGCCCAAAGGCAAAAGAACTTATGATGATTATTGCTTGTGCTGGTTTATCTAATAATTTTTCGGCAGTAAAATCGCTTGTTACAAAAGGAATACAACTTGGACATATGAAAATGCACTTAATAAATATTTTAAATTCGTTTGAAGCAAACGAAAAACAAAAAATAGAGGCAGTTGAATATTTTAAAACCAGAAAAGTCTCAGTTAATAATGTTAGAGAGTTTTTAAATAGGGTCTGCTGATAAACGCATAACAAGTTATTGTAAAGTCACTTAATCCAAAATACGCTATTGTAAATGCAAACTTTTTAAAACATATGTACTTATAAGTTTGCATTTACAAATGTTAAAATCATAGTTTTCAGCAAACCCTACCTATTCATAAATTAAAGAATCCGCTATATAGTTTATTTTTAGTACAATTTGTTTCATTTTTTTGATTAAAAATAATAAATCATTGTAAATTTAATATCTTTTAACTACATTTACGCTGAAAAAAAAACGCTATTCAAATGAAACTTAACAATAATAGAATATCCTTATTAATCATATTTTTATTGATTTCATTTTTTTCATTCGCTCAAAAAAATGTAGAATTTAAGGAAGAAAACTTTGATAATGAAGATGCTTACTATGATGCTTATGATGAGTTACTTGACGGTAACGATAATTATGCAGAAAAACTATATATTCTTGCATTAAAACAATTTCTTATTGCACAAGATTTTAACCCAAACAATGCTCAATTAAATTATAAAATTGGAGTTTGTTATCTACATACAAATAAAAAATACGAAAGTTTAAAGTATTTAAAAAAAGCAAATCAACTTGACCCTACAGGCATAGAAGATATAGATTATAGCTTTGGACAAGCCTATCAATTTGTATTAAAATTTGATGATGCAATTAAATATTATAACAAATATCTGAGCAAAGCTACCATCGATGCTAAAAGAAAAAACGAGGTGTTAAAAAAAATAGAAGAATGCAAAAACGGAAATTATTTAACTATGCACCCTGTAGCAGGTATGGTAATTAACCTAAAAGATATAAATACAGAATATCCGGAATATAGCCCAATGCTTACAGCCGACCAAGAAAAAATATTTTTCACTTCGCGAAGAAAAGGAACAACAGGAGGGAAAAAAGATGCATTTGATATGATGTATTACGAAGATATTTATATGGCTACTAAATATGATAATATTTGGGGACCAGCAAAACAAATTAAAGGAAATGTAAACACAAATAAACACGATGCAAATGTTGGATTGTCTAACGATGGGCAAACGCTGTATATTTATAGAAGCGATAAAAACAACGGAGACCTCTATGAAAGCAAATTAGATGGAGATGTATGGGGTACCCCAAAAGCATTGCCAACGCCAATAAATTCTAAATATCGAGAAACTTGCATGTCTTTATCTCCTGATAAAAATATAATTTATTTTATAAGTGACAGAAAAGGTAGTTTTGGGGGACAAGATATTTTTTATTGCGAAAAACAAGATGATGGAACTTGGGGCGAAGCAAAAAATATTGGAGATTCTATAAATACAAAATATAATGAAGATGGCGTTTTTATACATCCTGATGGTAAAACATTGTATTTTAGTTCGCAAGGACATAACACAATGGGGGGATTTGATATTTTTAAGTCTGTTAAACATGCCGATGGAACTTGGGGAAAAGCAGAGAATATAGGTTACCCTATTAATACCGCCGAAAACGACCTGTCTATTGTAGTTTCTGCCGATGGACAAACGGGTTATTATACATCAACAAAATCTGATGGTTATGGTAATAAAGATATTTATAAAATTTCATTCTCTGAAACAGACGAAAAAAACAAAGAGGCTAAATTAACTCTTGTAAAAGGTGTAATTGTTGATAAAAACACAAGAATTCCTATTGAAGCAAATATTGAAATAACAGATAACGAAAAACAAGAAAAAATTGCTGTTTTTAAATCTAATAAAAAAACAGGTGAATTTTTAATTTCGTTACCAGTAGGTAAAAACTACGCTTTAACTATTCTAAAAGAAGGATATCTTTTCTATTCTGAAAATTTTGATTTAGTAGATTCTTTAGATTTTCAGTTAATAAATTTAGATATTTCTTTAAGCGATGTTGAAGTAAACTCTACCGTTGTGCTACGTAATATTTTCTTCGATTATGGCAAAACTATACTTAAAGAGAATTCAATATTAGAATTATCTAGAGTAATTAAGCTTTTAGAAAAACATCCTGAAATGAAACTCGAAATTGCAGGGCATACCGACAATATTAGTTCTTATAAATTCAATTTAAAACTATCGCAAAAAAGAGCAAAAGCTGTTGCTGATTATTTAATTACGAAAGGTATTGAAAAGAATAGACTTATTACTAAAGGATATTCCTACAAAAAGCCAATTGCTGATAATAAAACGGAAGAAGGGCGAACCAAAAATCGTAGAGTTGAATTTAAAATTTTGGGGTATTAATAACTAATCTGCAAAATCCCACTTAATATGATGTGCCTCAGAGCTTGTCTATAAAGTCCGATTTCTGCGTTATTGCTCAAAATTTAAATCCTCAAACACCTTTGTATTCTGCGGTTTGAGTTTTTCAGAAGACACTATTAAAACTTAGCTGTAACCAATAAAATTAATATTGCCCTGCTTCTATTCTTAATATAATTTCTTCTATAAGTTTATCTTCGCCATCTGCATCGTAAGCAGTTTTTAGATTATCGCCAAATAAACGAGCAAGCGATTGCCACATAAATGCTGAAAATGAGCCTCTAAGTTCATCAATTAATTCATACGAAGTATCTCCTGTTTCTCTATCTATTAATTTTATAAGGATACGTCCTTCAGAAATTGTTAATTTTTTAAGCTCATCGCCATATTCTGCTTTTAGTGCACGATCCACACTTTTAATATATTTTCGTTGGTCTTTTTTAGCTTCATATTTACCTAAATTTGCTTCAACTTCTCTAAGTTTTTTATTAGCTAGTTGAGCATAAGGAAGAACTTTTTTTACTTTTCTTACAAGTCTTAAAAACTTGATTTTATCGTGTTTGTTTTTATACACTTTTTTAGGCATAATTAAAACAGGTTGCAATACAATTCTAGGAATTGTGTCTCCATTATATAATGTCATTTCAACAACATAACCATCTTTTGTTTTCCCAACAATTTGTGCAAAACTGTTAGATAAGAAAAGGGCTAATATTATCGAAATTAAGTATTTCATATTAATGATATTATAACAAATATTATAAATTTTATTTATTATAATCAAGAACTATGCCTAAAATATTATAGTGATTTATTCTTATAGTTCCCTTCACTAGCGTCCGAAACTTTTTCAAAACAACGAAAAAAAGCTCTATAATTCAATGTTTATGTTGAGAATATCGTAATTGTCAGGAAAATAAGTTCGGTTCATATTTTATTTATTTTTTTATAAGCCCTACATATTTTCCCAAATGTTCAATTACAATTGGTTTTTTGTTCACTTGTTCACAAAACTCTATAAAAGCAATATTATCTTGTATATCATCAGAAATAAATATGCCGTTTTTTTGTAAAGCATTCCATAGTAATGGATATGCAAATATTCTACCAGTGTATGATTTATCGCTATCGTAATGGCATAAATCTATTTTTCCATCTAATGCTTTTATAGCTTTAGGTATTCCTTTTACATCGGGTAGGCGTTGCAATACCCAGTTTTCTTTTAAGTTTTCAGGAATAACACAAGCTACATAGTCGTCGTTATTCATTTTTATATATGGCATATCGTTGCTTATTAGTTTAGCTTCTTTGTTGTTTTTTATAGCCAACAATATTGCCAACGACGACCATCCATAAGCTACCCCTGTTTCTATTATTTTGTTTGCTTTTGTTTCTTTAGTTAAATAATATAAAAACGAAATTGCTCCTTCACCTCCCATTTTAACGGGGCAGTTATCCATTTTTTCTTTTGCATATTTTATTTCTGATTGAAATAAATCTTGTAATTCTTTAAACTTAATTTCAATTCCTAATTTTTTTAATGCATCTTCTTGACTTATTACATTATCTACACACCACTGCGTAGCTTCTTTTAAAGTATTTTCTTTTTGCTCATTATTTTTCCGCCTTAGTACTTGTCTTATTTGAGCAATATATTGGGGCTTTTTTATAAACCAAAGTATTGTTTTAAATTTTTCTAACATTAAACTATTTTTTTTCATTTAAAAGATCAAGATAAGGTGTAATGTTGTCATCAGAAATTGAAAATTTTGAATACACATTTTTTCTTAGATTTTTTCCAAGAATGTTAATATCTATCTCATTTTTATAGATATTAATAATTATTTCTAATATAATTTCTTTAAACTTTACAGGGTCAAGGATTATTCCATTCTTATAATTAACAAAATAGCTGTCAAAATCGCCAACTCCTTTACAAACAATTGCGGTTTTTCCTAACAATGCTATTTCCTTAACAGCACTGTTACTTGCTTCTGTTAACGAGGGGTGTATCATTATATCTGCCGCAGCCATATAGTCTAAAAAATCTTTTCTATATCCCAACATTATAATATTATCTTCTAAATTATTTTCTTTAATATAATTTTTCAAGTTATCTTCTTCTGGACCTTCATCTAATACAAATAATTTAATATTATAACCAAGTGTAACTAATTCTTTAATAATCGGAAATATTATAATATGTCTTTTGAAAGGGATTAATCTTGAACACATTATCAAACGAAGTTTTGCTGAATGTATTTGTTTTATTTTTTTTACATTATTAGGGTCAGGGATTTTATATTTTGAAAAATTGTAAATATATGGAATGATATTTACTTTTTTTATTTTAATATTTTCATAATTTTTCATTCCGTTATATACTCCATTTGAAGGAACTATTATTTCTTTAGCCAGAAAATTAATAAACCTATCAAACATCTGCTCCATTCTATTTACACTAAGCGACTTATCGTCTTTGTTGAATTTAAAATGATGTCTGAAAATGATTACTCTTGCGTTTATAAAAAATTGTGCAAAAACTGATATAAAATTTACGTGTTGTAAGTTAGAAAGAACAATATCAATATTATTTTTCTTACAAAATCTAATTAAAAAAATAATTTGTGAGAAATAATAAACTAACGAATTGTTTTTATTAATTTGATTTGAATATGTTTTAATTTCATATTTTTCAAGTTCAAAATGCAAATCACCCTTTTTTATAGTTGTAAGTAAACAAATATCGAAGCCTCTTTTTTTTAGCTCAATCATTTGAGTTTCTATTTGATTAGTCCTTTTGTTTGAGGGATAATATAATAATATTTTACTCATTTATTATTAAATTAAATACTTTTAAAAATTCTTTTTTTGCATTATCTTCTGTATAATTTTCAACTATTTTTTTTGCTTTATTAGATAACTCAATTTTTTTTGATAAAGATAAATTAAAATAATTAATAATCCTTTCTGAAATTAATTCAACATCTATTTCTACAATATAATTTGCTCCTAATTCTTTTACAAATTGCTTTGTTCCTGTTTGGTTTGAAACTATACAAGGTAATCCGGCACTCATAGCTTCTAAATTAGTAGTAGGGAAAGAATCACCTCTTGCACAATGTAACATAAGTGAATATTTAGACAATTCTTTATCTATTTTGTTTACTTGACCCTTAAAAAATATTTTATTATTTACAGTTTCCGAATACTTTGTTAAAAGTTTTTGTTTTATATTATCATCTACAAAACCAATAATAGTAAAAGTTATATTGGGCATTTTTTTTAAACTTTTTTCAAAAGCATCAAGCATAATATCTAAACCTTTATATTTTACTCTCCAATCTGACGAGATATTTCCAATAAAAATTATATTACTGCTCTCTAAATCAGGTTTAATTTTATTTAATAAATTAAGACGCTCTTGTGAGACCCCATTAAAAATAGTGTAAATCTTTTTATGATGTTTTAAAGACAGTATTTCTTTTGCCAATTCTGCTTGATACTCACCAATACAAATTATAGCATCAGTAGTTCCCCAAAATAGCTTCATTAATTTCTGAGTTAATTTTGGATATATCTTAGCATGCGTAAAATATAACGATTCATCAGCCATTAAAGCTATTAGCTTTTGATTTGATTTTATTAAATGTAATCTTTTTTGAATAAGTTGAGGAATTCGTACACATTCTGTTAAATAAACATTCCATTCTTTTTTATTCTTAAAAAAGAATGCATTTACAAACCAACTAACATACCGTCTTACCTTACTAACATCAAGGTCTTGCCATCTTAATAATCTATCCTCGTAAAAAAATTGACTACTTACTAAATCTGCATACATACCGTGTATTGGATGTCCTTTAGGTCTTCCGTGAATAAATGCGACTTTTCTGTTATTTATTTTTTTCAACATAAAATAATACTAACTTAATATTTTTTTATAAAATATATCTAATTGATTTATTACATTGATAATTGAAAATTCATTTTCTATCTTTTTGCGAGCATTATTCCCTAAATATTGGCATAATTCTTTATCTTTAAGTAAAATATTAATTTTTTCAATTAAATCATTTTCATTTTCTAAACTATAAACTAAACCATCTTTATTGTCCTCAATAATATCGGTTAATTCTTTTATATTAGAAACAATGACAGGTAAGCCTGATGCCATTTTTTCTAACAATGACAATGGCAGCCCCTCTTTTTTTGAAGGAAATATTCCTATATCTGCTTTAGATAATAATTCAGGTATATCATTTCTTGAACCAAGTAATTTTATTGTATTGTTATTAGATATTAATTTTTCTATTTCATTACCCATTTCGTTAGGTCCAATAAGCCAAAGTTCTATTTTCTTTTTAGTTTTTATTTTTTTCCAAGCATTAATTAACTCTTTATGTCCTTTTACAGGGCTTATTCGTGCAATATAAATAAAAATTACAGCATCTTCTTTTTTATTGATTAAAGAATATTTAGTAATATCAATACCATTATTTATTTTTATATTAACTTTATTTTTTGAAATAAATTTGTATTGCTTAGCAACTTGTTCTACTTGTTTTGAAACAAATATTAAATGATAGTTTTTATATAAATATCTGTACACAAGAGCGAGACCTTTTTGTGCTAAAAAATTATATTCTTTGTTTGATATTCTTACTAAATGATCCGTAAAAACTAATTCAGTATTAATTTGTTTTTTAATCAACAAACCTATTTTAAGAAACCTTGGTAAAGTATGAAAATGAATAAGCTCAGGATTTTCTTTAATTATATAATCAATTATTGGTTTGTAATTATGCTCTATTTTTTTATTAATAAATGTATCAGAAAAATAATTTCTTAATTTATAACCCAAATTAATTTCTATATCAAATATTTTTACCGGCATATCACAATTATTCCAACCGCTTATATCATTAGTAAGAGAAATAATAGAAATATTATACTTACCAATTAAACTTTTTGTAGTTTGTTTTACAACTTCAGTTACTCCTCCTACTGTTAGGTTATTTACTATGTATATTATTTTTTTCATTATAAAAGATCCCATAAACGCCAATATATTCCTCTAATAATAGGAAACTTTGAAATAGTATATTTTCCAAACAAATGTAACAATTTAAAACTTCTAATCTTATCTTTAAAAATCAAATTATTTTCGTTTGATGCAAATAAATATAATTGTTTTAACTCTTGTTCCACGCCATCATTATTCCATAAATAAATTCTATAAAAATGGCTAAACATATATTTTAACGATTTTATTATATCGTCATCTTTTATTTCATCATCTTTTATTATCTCAATAGTTTGTTTTAAATATAATTCAACACTTTGTAACAAAATATTATTATTTATCTTTTTTTCATTAAAAACCCTATATAAATTATCATATGGCATTTCTTTAAAGAATTTATATTTAAAACCTTTCAACAATGCACGAGTGTGTATCTCAGGATCTTGTAATCTTTTAAATTCTATATCAAATCCTCCTAACTTTACCAAAGTAAATTTTTTCCACAAAACACCCATTATAGTCCAAGGTAATGGAATGTAATGTTTTAAAAAAGCATGTAAGTCATTTTCATTTCCATTATAATTAAATTGTTTATTATTATTATCAGAATTAAAAACCCCTGTATTAAATACCCAAAAATCATTCTT
>Ga0256827_10002217_pt1 | contig 12548 bp, 10 predicted proteins | sample CV84metaG_FD_185977 | JGI IMG/M metagenome (GOLD analysis project Ga0256827, IMG submission 185977) | Hydrothermal vent microbial communities from East Pacific Rise, Pacific Ocean - CV84 | ecosystem: Environmental > Aquatic > Marine > Hydrothermal vents | place: Pacific Ocean: East Pacific Rise... | reverse complement strand
TAAGCCTTTTTTTCCATTTTAGTGATAAATGGAAGTGCAATCCATAAACCTATGAATACAAGAGCAGCAACTAAACCGATTGTACTAAATATACCTGCTGGAGGTAGTTTACCCATAGCTGTTAATACAATCATATCTACTAACATTGCCCAGAACCAATATTTGAATAATCCACGACGATTTGCTGGAACACTATTATCACTCTTATCTAAGAATGGTAAGAATACAAAAATCACTTGTGCAAATGCAAATGCAATCAGACCAACATCAGTTGAGAATGGACGTAAAATCTCATAAGACCATAAGAAATACCACTCAGGATAGATATGAGCAGGAGTTTTTAAACCATCAGCAGGGTCAAAGTTTACAGGGTCCATAGCAAAACCATAATGATAAAATACTAAGTAGAAGAAGAATACTAAGTAAACACCTACAACCATCATATCTTTAGCCATAAAGTCATTAGCAAAACGCATAACTTTTGATTCAGCTTTTTTACCATCTAAATATTTTTTAGATTCTTCATCAAAGTCAATCTCTTCACCATCTTGGTTATTAACATGAGGAATACGTAAAGCTGCAAAGTGAAGCCCGATAAGTCCCATAATAGCCAAAGGAATAAGTAAAACGTGTAACATAAAGAAACGAGTTAAGAAAGCTTGTGCAGGAACATAATCTCCACGAATCCACTCAACAAGACCATCTGCATGTAATGAACCACCAGCAAAAAGGTTAGTAATAACCATACCTGCCCAGTAAGACATTTGACCCCATGGTAACATATATCCAGAGAATGCTTCAGCTGAGAATGCAACAAATAGTAACATACCAGAGATCCAAATCATCTCACGTCCCTTTTTATAAGAACCGTAATAGATACCTGTAAACATATGAATATAGATAATCAAGAAAACAACAGATGCAGCAACACCATGAACATGTCTCCATAACCAACCAAAATCCACTTCTCTCATAATTGTATAGTTTACACTATCAAATGCAGTAGCTACATTTGGTTGATAATACATAAGTAAAAATATACCAGATACTAATAATAATGCGAATGTGATTACAAGAACCATTCCCATTGCCCATAAAAAGTTGATGTTTTTTGGAATCCAATATTCCGACATCATCACTTTTTCAACTTTATCAATTGCTAAACGTTGGTCAAACCAATCTTTAACACTTGTTGCTTTTGTAAAATGTGCCATTATTTTCCTTTAAATTAAAGCGTTACGCCAGTTTCTTTCATTTTTTTATACTCATCTCCAGCTTCACCTAGAATCAAGTTATTACCATCAATTTTAAAAGGAGGAATATCAAGACCACGTGGAGGTGGTGCTTTTGTTACTAAAGCAGTACCATCATACATACCACCATGACATGCACATAAAAAATCTTCAGTTTCTGGACGATACCCAGGAATACATCCAAGGTGAGTACAAAGACCAACACAAACTATAAAATGACTATCGCCAACTTGAATAAGTCTTTCCAAATCTTTTGGATTTGCTTTTGCTTTTTCAAGCATTTTTGGAGATTGTTTTAAAACAAAAATAGGTTTCCCTCTCCATTTTTCAGTAACAAGAACATTATCTTCATATCCAGACATATCAAGAGTTGTAAAACCAGCAGCTTTAACACTTGGTAATGGATCCCAAGATTTTTTCATTGCATACAATGAAGCAACTGCACCTACACCAGCAACAGCACCAAATGCTTTGCCCATAAAACCTCTACGGCTATTATTTTCCATATCTGCTCACTTTGAGTGTGAATTTTTAAAAAACCTATTATATACCAAAGATGATTTAAACTCTTATAAATTAAATTTTTCTTTTATAATTCCAGTAATTTTGTTACTAAGGTATGCAATATTTTGATAATCTTGATTATCTATTGTTTCTATTATGCTAGTTAATTTCTCTTTGTCAAATTTTTTGATGATAGGTACATTTAAATTTTTAAATAAACTATCAAAATCATCACTATAATCTTCTCTTTTTATATAAATTGGACGACCATGAGAAGCTAAACTTTCTAAAACTGCTTGAGGTGATGCTGTGATTAAAATATCTGTTTTTTTAATCATCTCTTCATACTCTTCAAACTCAAAATAGTTTGAAAACTTCTCTTTTAACATCTCTTCATAATCTAAAAAATAGTAAAAACCTAACTGTAAATGTATATCTAATCCATCTAAAAAAGAGAGATGTTTTTCTAAATCTTTTTCATAATCATCATCACCAAAAAAGTAACTCATTTTTATACTCTTTTTTTCATTTATAAAGAAAGTTTCATCAACAGCAATTTCATCATTTTTGATAGGAATAAAGGTAGAAAAATAGTTTTTCATATCTTCAACCATTATGGGGTTAGCTTCATCTGAGTCAAATATAAGTCTATCCCCATGATGAGAAATTTGAGGAATATTTCTCACAACATCTATTCCAACACTATTTTGAACTCCATACTCTTTAGCTATTTGTGCTATGCGAAAATCGGAACATAAAAGAGTTATATCTACATCTCCTAAAGATTTTATAATCGCTGATGAACGGCGAAACCTATCTAAACCTATTCTATGACCTGTGTGTACGTAGTAAAATGTTTGCATTATTTTTCTCTATTGTAAGTTTTGGAGGGACAAGGGAACAAATCCATAATAAGTCTCCGAGAACAATGATTGTATCAAAAAAGAGATAAGAGCTGACTTTTTATTCTTAAATTTTAGCTACAATAACTCTATGAAAAAAACAATATTAATCGTAGAAGATGAAGAAGATATTTTAGATTTGATGGAATATACTCTCTCTAAAGAGGGGTATGATGTTATCACTTGTATAGACACATCTAATATAAAAAACATATTAGATGAAGAGGAGATAGCTCTTATACTTATGGATAGAAATCTTCCTAATGTAGAGGGAACACACTATATAGCTAAACTTAGAACAGATGGATATAACCATCCTGTTATCTATGTAAGTGCAAAAGATTCTAGTGATGATATAGTAGATGGATTTGAGAGTGGGGGAGATGATTATATAACAAAACCATTTAATTTGAATGAACTTAAAGCTAGAGTCAAAGCACTTATTCGCCGTACTCAAAAAGTTGAAGATGTTATAAAATATAGAGATATTTTATATAAACGTGCAAATAAAACTTTTTTTATTCAAGAGCAAGAGATAAAGCTTACACATCTTGAACATGACCTATTTTTAGAGTTTATAAAAAATCCAAATATTCTTTTAAGTAGAGATGTTTTATTAACAAATGTATGGAAAGATAGTGTTAATAAACAGATGAAAACAGTAAATGTAGCTATAAAAAGATTGAAAGAGCATATTGACCCTAATGGGACTAAAAATTATATTCAAGCAGTTCGAGGGGAAGGTTATATATTTTGTTAAAAGGTTAAAAATACAAAGCCTATATCAAGTAGGCTTTGTATAAAACAGGAATAGTCGAGAATTGAGTTGTTAAAATTCTACCAATGTACATCAGCCGTAATCATAGCTGAATTGTAATCTTTTGAATTATTCGCTCCTTCTATATAGTAAGATTGAGCAGTTGCTAACCATGTAAGATTTGAGCTTTGTTCCCAAGTTATACCATAAATAAAATTATTTTGGCTATCACTACTATCATTAGAAGTTGAATTTTCACCCTCCCAAGTATCATAACGAGCAATTACAGAAAACTTTTTTGATGCCCCAAAACGATAAGTACCATTTACTGAAAAACCTGCACCATTATATTTTGTGGTATTATCTCTATCGTTATCAGCTATAATATATTGAGCAGAGAGTAAAAAATCTGGTGTATTAAATACTGTATGTAAACCATAAATTTTGAAAGTCTCACCTTCATTCTTCGCACTGTCCATATTGTATTGACCGAAGAAAGAGGTATCAAAATATGTGTCTTTTGTAGCTTTTCTTTTGGATGTACCATTTCCTAAAATAGCAGCAGTAAATCTCCACTCGGCAGAAACACCATCACCTATATTATCTTCAACATTTTTATCATCATCATAGTTGTTTTCTCCATGGTAACCTTCACCATTAAAGATACCCACTTCAGATGTAAAATATGGAGTTTTTGTTTTAAAATTAAAACCTAAATCGGCTGAATTCATTAAATCACCAGCTTCACTCTCTTCAGCAAATACTTTAGAAACTGAACGAGCTAACCAACTTTGATGTTCCTCATAATCTATCCATGGACGGTGAGCCATACCAAATTCAACACCAGTGTTTGGTAAAACATCTGCTAAATAGATATAAGCATATTTGGCATATATATCTGCATGACCATCGTGTTTTGCTGTATACTCGGTATCTAAAGTCACACGGAGATATGATTTTGGGTTATTTAAAAGATAAGCTTTTACTTGTAAGTAGTTACGACGAAGTTCAAAGTTATTTGTTGCTGAACCTTCTCTTTTATCTTTTTGAGTAAAACCTAAATAGTGAACACCACTAAATTTTAGTTTTGAAGCATGGGCAAATAGAGGTGTAGGTTCACTAGCAGTTGCATTTAATGTACCAATAGTCATAATAGTAATGGCTGATAAAATAATTTTTTTCATTCTTTCTAATTCCTTGTTTTTCTTTTGTTAAGGAAATTTTATTGCAAAGAGATTACATATTGGTTACAGAATATCTTTGGTTTATTATTTAAAGCGTTCTACATAACTTTTAGATATACGAGCATTTTTAAACCTCTTTTTTAGTTTATGATACCTTGTTACTATATCTGCTTTACTCTCATCACATCCACATCGAAGACTTAACATATCTTTTATCTCCATAGTTATACAACTGTTAGGAAACTCTTTCATTAAAAGTTTTCCCATATTTTCTTGAGTATTTTTTGCTCTGAAGATTTCAACAGAATAACAAGTTTTAGTAGAGTGCTTTTTAACTCTCTTTTTTAAAGTTTTTGTTTTGGTAGGTGTATCTTTAAATTTATATTTATATGTTGTAGTTAAGGATAAATCTTTATAATCATCTTCTAAGATATAGCTTTCAACTCTAGCTTCTTTTCTTGTTTTATAACAACCACAACGGATAGCTAAAGAGTTACCTATTGTCATTTTTTGACAATTATTTGGAAAATTCATTTCAGATACTATATCCCTAGTTCTTTGAGTATTTTTTTTCTTAAAAATTTGGACGGAGTAGCAAGTTTCTTGAGAGTTATTGGCTTTATCTCGTCTTCTGCTTTTAAATCTTTTTGCATAGGTTGTTGTTATCATCGCATCGACATAGCTATCTTCCAATTTATATAATTCTGTTTCTGCTCCATTTTTATTATTGAAACAACCACAGCGAACAGCAATAGAGTGTTTTAAATGCATCACTTTACATGATGAGGGAAAACTCTTTTTAGCTATAATTTTACTATTTGTATTATTTTTTTTTACACTTAAAAGTTGTACTGTATAACAAGTTTTTTCATCTTTAGCAAATAAAACTACAAGTAAAAGGGATAAAATTAAAAATATTTTCATTGTTTTACTTTACTCCTTTTCATTTTTATCTTTTATAAAGAGGTAAGCACTTCCAGCATTCTCTTTAGTTGTATCTTCATTAAAAGCACCCACTGCAACTTTGTCTGCATCTATCGAAACAGAATATCCAAAATAATCATTTTTTTCTCCATCATAAGCATCTATCTTATCTATTTGAGTTACATTAGTATCTGATTTTCGTTTAAATAGATAAACAGCACCTGTATCTTCAGCTACTACATCACTTCTATAAGAACCAATAGCAATAAAATCTCCACTTATATCTAAACTATATCCAAACCAATCCTCTTCTTCGGAGTCATTTGCATCTAGTTTTGCTATTTGAGAAACATCATTATCCTCATCTGATTTTCGTTTAAAAAGATAGGCACTTCCACTATTGTTTATATCATTAAAATCTTCATTGTAAGCTCCAACGACTATATAATCCCCGTCAATAGCAACAGATTTACCAAAATAATCATAACCTTCAACATCATCGGATGTAAATTTTGCTATTTGAGATGTATCATTATTTGTATCTGTATTACGTTTAAAGAGATAAGCTATACCTGTATTTGTATTATCATCAGAGTCATCTTGCGAATCTGCTTTTCGTAAACTTGGTGCTCCATAACCTCCATAACCCCCACTGCTACTGCTATCATCTCCACTATCTCCACTATCTCCACTATCATCATCCCCACCATCATCTCCTCCTCCCATATTACTTGAACTATCACTATCATCTGAAGAAGAGTTGTTATTGTTACTACTATCATCATTGTTACTATCTTTATCTTCATCTTCATACTTATATGCACCAACGACTATATAGTTTCCACTAATATCTACGGCATAGCCAAAATTATCATTTGCATCTTCATCATCAGCATTGAGTTTAGCAACTTGAGTAAAATTATTATTGTCATCAGAGTCTCTTCTAAAGAGATAGACACTTCCCGCATTATCTGCTTTCGTATCTTCTTGAAAAGCTCCTACGGCAATATAGTTTTCATCAATAGCAACAGAATAACCGAACCAATCATCTTTTTCAGCATCATCTGCTTGAATTTTAGCTATTTGATGCACATCATCTCTTCTATCTGAGTTTCTTTTAAAAAGATAAACTGTACCTGCATTTTCATCAGTTGTATCTTCCATATATGCACCAACTGCAATATAGTTTCCACTGATAGATATTGAATGACCAAAGTTATCATCTTTTTGTCCATCTTCTGCTTCAAATCTAGCAATTTGTTGTAAAACACCATCATCATCTTTTTTAAAGAGATAAGCACACCCTGAACCTAATGCTGTCCCATCATAGTAGGGAACACCAACTGCTACATAATCCCCACTGATAGATATTGATTGTGCAAAAGCATCATCTGCATTTGGATGTCTTGCTTGTACTTTGGAAGCTTGTAAAAAGTATCTATTTTTTACTAATATTTCTATATCCATAGAAGCTTCTTTTTCATATTCATCGGTTGCAATAACAGTAAATTTATAACTATTATCTCTTCCTCCATCTTGTGGTTTTTCATAATCGGGGACTTGGTTAAAATGTAAATCTTTCTCTTTAAAATTAAAAAGGTCTCCATCTGTACCAGTTAAAGTAAAAGATATATCTGTACTACGAGGACTTCGTGCATCAAAATGTGATATAAATGTACCTGACATTTTTTCGTTATAACTAGAAATAGCTGAATTATAAAAATAAACTTTATCAAGAGGTTCTATATCAAAAAGATAACTATCTATTTCATCATGTTTTTTTTGTGTAGCAATAGCTATATTATCTTGACTTATCGAAACAACTGAACCAAAAAATTCTGATTCTTGGATTGTTTTTGATTTAAGTTGAGATACTTGAATAATATCTGTTTCATCATTTAAGTCTCTTCTAAAAAGATAGGCTGTTCCAGCATCTATTTTTTCATCTACATCTTCACTAGAAGCTCCAATAATCATATATGTTCCATCCATAGCAACAGATTTCCCAAAATAATCTTTTTCATGAGGCTCTTTTACTTGAATTGTTTTTAAAAGAGTTACATCATCTTCATTATCAGACTCTCTTTTTAAAAGATAGGCTGTTCCAGCTCCATTTGCTGTGGTGTCTTCTCCATAAGCTCCAACTAAAATATAATTTCCACTAATAGCAACACTGTATCCAAAATAGTCATAATCTCGTGAGTTGTGAATAAGTATCATCGCAATTTGAGAAGTATCATCCTTCTCATTGGAATTTCTTTTAAAAAGGTAACTTGCACCTGCATCTATATTTTCACTATCTTCGCCATAAGCCCCTACAATGATATAATCTCCATCAATAGAAAGAGAGTGTCCAAACCAATCCTCTTTTCCTGCATTACTTGCTGTTAATTTAGCGATTTGTGTTATATCATTAGTACTATCAGATTCTTTTTTAAATAGATATACTGCTCCAGCATCATCTTCTGTTCCAACATTCTCATGTGATGCTCCAACTGCGATGTATTTTCCACTTATAGCAACAGCATTTCCAAACATTGCATCTTCTTGGGTTTTGTCTGATTGTATTTTTGCTATCTGTACTACATCATTTGTATCATCTGATTTACGTTTAAATATATAAACTTTTCCAGCATTTTTTTCACCTGTATCCTCTTTATATGCTCCAACAACGATATAATCCCCATCAATAGCAACACTATATCCAAAGTAATCATTTTTCTGTGCATCATCAGCTTTGAGTTTTGCTATTTGAGTTAAGACTCCCTTCTCATCTTTTTTATAAACATAAACAGCACCAGAATTATCAGCAGTTGAATCCTCTTGAGAAGCTCCAACAACTACATAATTTCCACTTACAGCAATAGATTTTCCATAGTTATCATCTCTTTGTGCATCATCAGCTTCTAGTTTTGCTATTAAAAAAGGATTTTCTATATTATTGAGTTCTATTGAAACATTGATTTTATTACTATCTCCAGCACTGTTTTTAGCTATCGCTGTTAAATGATAACTATTCTTTGTCTCATAATCTAAAGTAGCACCATCAACAACTTTTATCTCTCCACTAGGTGTTACTTCAAAGTTTTCGTGACCAAAACCACTTAAAGTAATAGACGATATATTATTATCTCCATCACTTAAAATTTTTATTTGTCCAACTAAAATTCCTCCTAAGGCATTTTCATCTACTCTACCTGTCGAGTCGTCTAGTTTAGCAACAGTATCAACATCACGTATATGGATAGTAAGAGGAACACTTTCACTATCTCCAGCACCATTAGCCGCAGATACCGTTAAATCGTATAGATTTTTAGTTTCATAATCTAAGTTTGCATCAGCTGAAACAGTTATTTTTCCTTTATCTGAAACATTAAAATTTTTACTTCCAGAACCATCAATATCCATAGATAATATATAGTGGTCACCAATACTATCTATAAGAACTTCTCCAACTTTTGCACCCGCTTGTGCATCTTCAGATACTGTTGCTGTTGATTTTAGAAGAGTTGGCACTACTTCTGCAACATTTGTGACATTTATATCTACACTGACAGGGTCACTTTTTCCTATTGTATTCGTTGCAATTGCTGTTAAACTATAAGAAGTAGTTGTTTCAAAATCTAATTTTTTACCTTGGGCTAAAGTAAGATAGCCAAGTGTAGAAACTTGAAAAAAAGAGCTACCTACACCAATTAAATCGATAGATAAAATATTGTTATCACCTGTTGTTCTAATATCTATTTGACCAATAGCTCCTCCAGATTTTTGGTCTTCAGCAACATTTACTTTAAGGTCATCAAGGATAGGTATAGTTTTTTCAGTTGTGAAATCGTAACGGTAATTTACTTTTAGGTGATTATTATTTATATCTTGAATTCCTGTTGTTACTACAACTGTATAATCAGCTGAAATAGGGAGGTAACTGTAAGGTCTTAAAAGTATCTCATTTGTATAATATAAAAGTTTTAAATCAACATCAACAATATTATCTTGACTATCTAAAAGATATATGGTTCTTTCATTTACACTATTTTCACTAAGATTAGTGTTAAATTTCACATAGATAGTATCGCTATTGTGTTCAATAGTAGGGTTGTCTATATATATAATAGGTGCAGTAACGATTTTTTTATTATTATCAGCACAACCAATAAAAAGAATAAAAAGAGAGATAAATAGAAGTTTTAACATAATGAAACCCTATAATTTAAGATGGTGTAATTATAGAGTTTATCACTTAAATAGGGGCTGAGGGAATTACTTTAAGATAGAAATTTTTTTATTCAAATACTCTATCTTTTTGCTATCTTTTGTATATTTTTTTTCTTCATTTAACCAAAAAAGTACAGCTTTTTTATAGCCATAAAAAGAGGCTAATTGAATAATTTTCTCTCTTGAACTATCTTCTAAATTTTCTTTTATTAATACACCAGAGAGAAGTGTTGAGGTAATTCTTGGCATTGTTATAATATTTTTATTTGCATCTCTAAATTTTTTTCTCTCTATATTTTTACTATATTCTTGATAATAGTGAGGAAGAAATTTTATTTGAGTATCTTTTAAAGATTTTGTTATAAAATTATAATAAGCATCTAACCTATTATTTTGAACAACATCTGCTATATTTAGATACTCTTTACAGTTATCTTCTATTCCAACTGATATATTTAATGCACACTTTCCTAAATAAACTCTTGCCAATTGGGTTAAGTTTGCACTCTGTTTAGCATGTTTAATAGCTCTTTGTAAGTCATTTTTAGCCATATTATTATCGCTTAAAAAGTTTTTAGTATAAGAGTTAAAAGCATTTGTACTTTTTTTTTGCCACATATTCTGAGCTGTTTTAAAAGAGCAAGCATTAAAGAATAGTATCACAATTAGAGGTATAAGTTTTATCATGGAAGTATAACCTCGTTATTATCACTATCTTGCATAAGAGAATCTACCTTATCCATTATCTGGTTTGATTTTTCTAAACCTACGGATATTTGCTCTTTAAGTTGTAATAAGTTTTTATCATAACTGCCAACTGATTTAACTGTACCATTTAAAATTTCTAATTTGGATTTTATATCTTTCATAATAGAGTTTACTTCTAAAATAGAGGAGGATGTTGGGTTGATAATCTTTTTATCTAAAGAGAGTGTGATTTTTACTATTTCATCAGACATTATTTTTATATTTTTCATAATTTTTATAGTTTCATTTAGAGAGCTTACAATAGTTTTTGTAGAGTTTTTATCCCCAGTAATTGCTGTTAATAATGATTTCTGTTTTGCTAAATTTGCTGTAAATATTTCAAGATTTTTTAATGTTTTCATAAAATCAGAGTTTTTATTTGCAAAACTTGCTGTTAAAATATCTATATTTGTGATGATATTCATCGCTTTTTCTACAATAGGTTCTAGTTTTGCAATCATATCATTAATATCATCACTCATAATAATTTCAAGAGATGAACCCTCTTGTAATACTACATTATCAAGATTTGAATAAATTTCTATATTTGGTGAACCAATAAGAGGTTTTTTTATAACAAGAACACTGCCTTTTGCTATCCATTTTCGGTTTTTTTCATCAACAGAAAATGTCATATAAACCGTTCCATCATCTAAAAGTTTAATATTGTCTAATGTTCCTATCTTAAAACCTGAAAATTTGAGAGGCATTCCAATAGTAAAAAAGTTTGCACTATCAGTATGAAAATGGTAGTTATATCGTTTATTAAAAGTTCCTTTTTCATCTAATAAGAAATATAAAAATGTAAATATAAATACAAAAAGAGTTAAAACAAAAACTCCTACTGAAAATTTCATCTTATCATATTGCATAAAGTCCCTTTTGAGAGTATTATATCATTTTGAATACTATTTAAAAATTATATTTGATTTATAGAAGGGTAAAATGGAGAGAAAAAAAGTTTAAATTTATCAGTACAAAAAAGTACTGATAAAAAACGATAATAAAAGATTAACGTTTTGAAAATTGACGAGAACGACGTGCTTTACGACGACCTGGTTTTTTACGTTCAACAACACGTGAATCACGAGTCATCATACCCTCTGGTTTAAGGATAGATTTGATTTCTGGGTCAAATGCAACTAATGCACGAGAGATACCGTGACGAAGTGCATCAGCTTGACCACCAAAACCACCACCTAAAGTAGTAGCAACGATATCAACTGTTGTATCTTGTTTAGAAAGAACTAATGGTTGTTTAACACGAAGTTTTTTTGCTTCAAGTCCACCTAACCATGCATCTAATGAAAGACCATTGATAGTAATTTTACCTGAACCTGGAGTTAACCATACTTTTGCGATTGACGCTTTACGACGTCCTGTTGCATATATTGTTTTTGCCATCTGGTAATCCTTACTTAGCTAGTTGTGCAGTGTGAGGGTGTTCAGCACCTGCATAAATTTTTAATTTTTTAAGCATTTTAGCACCAAGCTTAGTTTTAGGAAGCATACCACGAGTAGCTAATTTATATAGTTTCTCAGGATTTTTTTCTAAAAGCTCAGTCATTTTAACACTTTTAGTTGAACCGAAGTAACCTGAGTGAGAAAAATATTCTTTATTTGCTATTTTACCAAGACCATTAAATTTAGCCTTAGAAGCATTAATGATAACAACATAGTCACCACAGTCAATGTTTGGAGTCCAACATACTTTGTTCTTACCACGAAGTGCAGTTGCAACTTCAGTAATCATACGACCAAATGTTTTACCCTCAGCATCAATCAAAATCCATTTTTGATTGATTTGTTCAGTAGTTGCAATTTTTGTAAATTTCATACTTTGAACCCTTTAAGTTTTTTTTGTTCTCGAAGTATAACTGTAAAAACTTAAACAAACCTTTATTTTTGGTTTATTTAAGTTTTACTTTAATAAATATTTATAAAGGATATTATTTAATTTTTCAACATCAATAGGTTTTGTGAGATAATCATTCATTCCACTTTCGATAAATTTTTGTCTATCTCCACTTAAAGCATTTGCAGTGACAGCTATAATTGGTAA
>Ga0256827_10002216_pt1 | contig 12549 bp, 15 predicted proteins | sample CV84metaG_FD_185977 | JGI IMG/M metagenome (GOLD analysis project Ga0256827, IMG submission 185977) | Hydrothermal vent microbial communities from East Pacific Rise, Pacific Ocean - CV84 | ecosystem: Environmental > Aquatic > Marine > Hydrothermal vents | place: Pacific Ocean: East Pacific Rise... | reverse complement strand
ATGTTTGTTATCATAAAGATATAGAGATAAAAGTATTGCAAAAAGCTCTACTTGAATTTTCTGAAAAAATGACACAAGCTCTTGATATTGAGATGAGAGAGAGAATTGCACGACAAAGTTATGATGGAACTATGGGGCTAGTTGAAAGTTCTCTTGGAGAATTAAAAGAGTCTATTGAAAAAATGGCATAAGGTCATTTGATATGCAGGTTAGCCTCGTTATTTAATATTATCTATTATTCAAATATCTTTGACCTAACTTTACTTCTTTTAAGATTTATATTGTAAAATTATTTTTTAATTTAAAGGATGCTAATGCAGTTAATAATAGGTTTAGTAATAATTTTTGTGATACTACCATTCGTTTGGGCGTATAAAGGTGTATTTTTAACTATAGTAGCTATCTTAATAGGTATAGTATTGTATATAGCTAAAGAAGGAAAGAAGAAAGGTCCATGCTTAGAAATGACAATTGAAAAAATTGATTCTATGGCAGATTTGAATTTTTATTTTGATTGCAAAAAGAATAAGAAAATCAATCTTGATGCTTTACTTTTCGGTTTAATAGGAAAAGACAATATAGAAATGTTGCAGTTTGTTTTGGCAAAAGGTGCTAATGTAAATGCTGTGCTAGAGAAAGGTACTACTGTAAATGTGCTTAAGAAAGAGAAATCGACACCACTTATAGAAGCCAGTAGACTGGGATTTGTTGAAACTGTTGAATTTTTATTAGATAATGGTGCAGATGTTAACTTAACAACAGAAAATGGTACTTCTGCTATATCTATTGCTGCCCTAAATGGGAAGGTCGCAACAGTTGAATTATTACTTGAAAGAGGTGCCGAGGTTAAAAATGCACTTGTTTACAGTGTACTGAGTAATCGTATTGGTTTAATTGAAATACTATATGCTGTTGATAGCTCCAAGGCTGATATAGCACTTCAATCAGCAGCAAAAAATGGAAAACTACCTTTTTTAGAAGCCTTACTTAAAAAAGGTATTTCAATTGATATAACAGATGCAAATGGTGATAGTTTACTTGTCTTAGCTGCTAAAAATATTCATATGGAGACCATCAAATATTTACTTAAAGAAGGAATCAAAATTCCATTTGAAAATGAAAAAAGTATGGAAATTATTACAGAAGCTCTTTTTAGACATTCTTATAAAACAATAGTCGATGCAGCTAACAATAATGATATGAAAGCAGTTGAATTTTTTATACTTCATAAAGATGAAACAGCAGTTAAATCTAAAATCACTGAAGCATTTACAGCAGCAGCTACAGCTGGACATGCAGAGATAGTAAAATACTTGGTTCCACACAAATAATGGCAACTTCACAAGCTTTAAAAAATGCTATTAAAAATGGACATATAGAAGTAGTAAAAATACTACTTGATGCGGGTGAATCATACAGTACAATTAATAAAAATGAGAATGCCAGAATTACTAAAATGTTATTTGGAGAGGCTCAATATGACCTTTTTACTGCAAGTATTGCAGGGGAAGAAGAGATTGTAAAGTTTTTTATTAAATATAATATGGATGTTAATAGTAAAACAGGAACCGAAGAAAAAGAATCAGCTTTACATTTAGCAGTTCGATCTAAACATGTAAATATAACTAAAATATTAGTTGTAAATGGAGCAGATGTTAATGCTATCTCTGATGCTGGAGTGACTCCGTTAATGTTAGCATCCATTAATGGTGCTTCTGAGATAGTAGATTATTTATTGGAAAATAATGCTGATATTACCTTGAAAGATAGTAATGGGTACTCGGCTATTTCATATGCTGTTACGAATGGAGATATAAGTATTATTAAGAAATTACTTTTTAGTGGTGCAAAGATTAACGAGGAGCCTTTAGTTGGTATTGCTGCTCAAAAAACTAACAAAGAAGTTTTAGAATTTTTATTAGATATGGAAGCTCCATTTGATATATCAGATAAAGAGAATGTTGGATTTATCACAAGTACACTTTTTGGTGATTCATGTACTAATTTAAATGAAGCTATTGATGTCCAAAATATAGAAGCAATAAAATTCATAGAAAAACACAGTGTAGTAAGTGCAACATTTCACCCTTATGAAACTCCTTTATACTATGCTGTATCTAATAATAAAACACAAAGTGCAAACTATTTCATTTCAAAAGACGATGATGTTACTATTATAGACGATAGCAAACAAACACTTCTTCATATAGCAGCAAAAAATGACAATGTCGTTTTAGTGCATGAACTCATGAGACATGGAGTTTCTCCAGAATCTATGAATGAAAACAATGTAAGACCTGTTGACATTGCAGCATATTCAAATGCAAATCAAACTTTAGAGATTTTAAAAAATGAAAATTCATTTTTTAAGAAAGGTATTAAAACAATAGAGTTTCAAGACTATAAATCAATAGTTCTAGAAATCAACAGTATGGAAATCAATCAACTTGGAGCCTTACTAAGTTATGAAACAAATTCAACTGAAAATATTGACTGGTTAAATAAAGAAAATGAGGTAAAAAAGGCATTAGGACTTCAAAACCTTAAACTTATTGATAACTATGATGGAAATTACTTAGTTCAAGTATATAGTAGTTCAAATGAAGCAAAACTTGTCAATAATCTTATGATTTCTTCAAAAAAACCAGTTTTTGAAAAAATTATAGAATATGAAAACACAACCTTCATACTTTTCAAAAAAATACCTGGTGTAGGCTATGAAGACTGGATTCAGCAAGAACAATATATTGAAGATATTTTAGAGATTCCTATTGATATACAAGAGTATGATAATACTCATAGTTTATGGCCACAATTTGGAAAAGAGCAGATGGTTCTTCTTAAAGAATCAAATATTTCTGTTTTACCACAAATTTTAAATATAAGTGGAAAGTATTTAAAAACAGAAGTTGAGGATGGTTTTACTGTTTTTTATTTTACAAGCATCAATGATAGTGAACATTGGAGATTACTTCAAGAACAAATTAGCCATATCATAGGTAAAAGAATTGAAGTTATCGAAGACTCTGTTGGCATAAAATTAAAGGAGTGCATTGAAGAAGCAATTCCTAAACTATTAGAGTTAAAAGATAGTCATAAAAACTATCCTAAATTACACACAGTGAAAGAAGATGGTCAAAATAAAACTTATTATTATACTTTTTTACCAGAAATGGACTTAAATACATGGAAAGAAAAATCAAAGAAAATCAATTTTAGAACACTTTTTAATGAACCAAATAAAGTTTATAAACTAGATATATATGATAAGACTAATGAAGATTTATATGATAAAGAGTTTTCAACACAGCAATTTATTGTTTTACATGAGTTTGCAAAAATACCATCAAAAGAAGATTTGAGCGATGTAAATATCATTCAAGAACTGTTCGAAAATGAAATTTTTTGGGGTTATGCAAGTGGAAGTAAAAAATATCATACTAAAATAAATCTTTTATCTCATATGATGATTATTGGGGCAAGTGGCTCAGGAAAATCAAATTTTATCAATGGAGTTATACTTTCATTATTAAACTCTGCTCAGCATATTAAAAAAATATATTTAATCGATTTAAAATCTGGTATTGAATTTAATAGATATAAAGAGTTAGAATCTGAAAAAATTGATGTTTTTTCTCGTGGGACTAAACCTTCTAAACTGCTATCTGCTCTTTATGAGGTAGAAGCTGAGATGTATTTACGAGAAGAATATATGGTTAGTATTGGCGAAGCAAAATTAGAAAATGAACCTATCTTCGTTATTATTGATGAGTTTGCACAAATTGGACTTATGCATGCTAGAGGTGAAGAACAAAGAGCTAAAGATGAGATATATGACACTTTAATACGAATAGGTACTCGAGCAAGGTCAGCAAATATAAAACTTATTGTACAAACTCAAGACCCAAAAAGTGTAGGGGAAGATTTAAAGGTTCATTTGATGTCTAGAGCATTATTGAAAACTGCTAAAGAAATGGATAGTGAATTTACTTTACAAAATCCAGAAACTTTAGATGAGCTAGGTATTAAGCATACTAAATTTGATAAAGGTAGGTATGTTTTTGAAGACTATAATGATGGTGATACTCTTTTAACAGAAGTTCAATTTCCATTTATAGACCCAAAACTTCAACTACATAAAAAATACAAAAAACAAGCTCAAACACCAACTCAACAGGATGATAATATTTTTGATTCATATAAAGAATATGTAAAAAATGAGTATGATTATCTTGCAAAGACAAAGGTATTAGCTAGTGAAGTTGAAGCTGAATGTACAGCTGAAATGATTAAAGAGACTGAAGAGGAAGAGATACAGAAAGAAGTAGCAGTTGGTGCAATAGATTTTGATACTGATTTTGATTTTGATGCATTACTTTTATCAGATGAAGAGCAAGAAGATATTGAAGATGAATTTTCAGAAATAAATCAATTATTTAGTGATTCCCAAAAAATTTTACGAGAACTTCAAGAAAAGGCTGAATAATGGAACCAATATATAAGAAATGTTTAATGGCAGCGACTCAAATAAATGAACAATTATTACCAGCAATGGGGCAAGAGTATAAACAGTTTTCTAGGAATACACAGGATATGGTACTTGGTCATGATTCTTTAAATGAGTCTAGAAAATTTTCTAAAGCAGCAATAGAAGTGATGAATACAAGTCAATCTGACAATAAAAATATTCGCACTTATTTATTTAGACTTGAAGCAATTGATAAAAAACTGGATATGCAATCTAGAAAACTGCATGACTTGTTAAGTAGTATTAAAGATAAATTTGCAAACCGTTCAAAAAAAATTGCTCAATTGAATCATGAGTATTTAATTGAGATAAAAGATGGTAATACTCCAGCAAGAGAGTTGTTAATATCTATTGCTAAGTTAGGTAAAGATGTGCAAAAAGTAATAAATGAAGAGATACCGGGATATAAAAAAGAAGTTGACTTCTTTATGAAGAAAACTGCTAATGATATATGTGATGAAGCACATTCTGTTTATAATAAAATTCAAAAATTAGATGAAGGAACTTTACCTCATATGAGGACAAGAGAGTGGACAACTTTACCAGATGCATACTTCCGAACATCAGGTGCATTCGTAAATGGTGGTTATTAGTCCTGGACAGGTAAGATGCTTTTCAGCGATGTAAAACTTTTAAAGATAAAAATTGACCTATATTGATGATTTAAAGTGTGTTTATGAAATTCTTGGTATTAAATACTAAATAATGGACTATATCATGACTAATGCTAATTTGAAAAATTACAATAAACTGTTTTTATATTTTCACCTTTGTGATATTTATTATGACTATGAAAATACAATTGCTTGCATAGATTATTTACCAGATATTTTAGCCTTTGATATTGTTGGTGATGATGTTTCACAAAGCTCTCTTAATAAGGAAAAGTTAATCGAACAAGATAAAATCTTAGGTTGCTTTTGCTTACTTCATAAAATTGAGTCCAATCCGAGCAATATTAAGAATGAGAAATATTTAAAGTATGTTGAAGATGTAATTCATATTTTTGATTATTTTTTTAGTAGTTTTAATGATATTGATTTTACTTCTGATTCAGACTTTCTTAAAACTAAAGCTGATTTAGAAAGAAGAATGCCTGAGATTATTGCAAAAAAGAATAAAGAATTGCTAAAAAACTAACTCCTTATTATTTTTAAATATCCCTCTATTAGATATTGTGTCTTAAAAAATAAAATAATAATATCAACCAGTTTTTCATTATTTGGTTTACATTGATTAAATATACAATCCTCTAAATACAAACAATGTAAGTTAAAATCATGTGTAAAATTCAACTTTCTAATGTCGTATAAAAGTTCAATTTCACGATAAAGGTTGATAGCTTTTTGTCGCTCATAGTAAAAGACCTCTTTTAACTGTTCCAAATGATATGAGCTTAATCGACGGACTTCTCTAGGAATATCTATATGCTTTGCTACTTCAGAAACCCCTATAAGTTCTATATGCTTATTCATACTTAGGCTTCTTTATAAAATCTAAGACTGCATCTTGGTCTTTTTGTGCTTTAATAGCCTTTTCATCAACGATAACCTTAGATAGTTTTTGCATCGTAGCCAAATATTCTGACTGCTGTTCTTGATGGTTATCTCGCTCAATCTGTGCGAACTTGATTTCATTTTTGATATTTGAGTGTATATCTTCAAGTTGCTGAACAAATGCCTCATTTGATTTTAACACCTTCTTTTCCATTTTTGAAGCTCTAAATAACCAACCAAATGTATAAAAAATCACTGCTATTGATACCATTTTCCCCATTATGTATTCTTCCATTATATTACCCCTTGTATTAAGTTTTTAATTAAATCTACTAAGATAGAAAAGTTGATTTCTACTCCATAGTATAGCCCTGCATAGTCTGTTGGAAATGATAAGAGAATATGTGCATAATCAAAATAAACTCCAATCCATAAAAAGCTAGGAATTATGATATATTTATACTCCCATAAGAACGAAAATATTTGTCTTTTCATTTTTTTGTCCCCCTATTAGATAGCTTTTTATTCTTCTCTTGAATATCACGAGCTTCTGTTAGAATTTCGCTTACACCAGTAACCATTTCTTGATGTAATTGTTTCAATAATTTATGTTTTGGGCTATGCTGTTTAAGTTCATAGAACTCATCTTCAAGCTTGCGAAAATGATATACAGCTTCTTTTGTTTCATCACTAAACCCTCGCCAGACACTGTTTGAGAATTGGAGCAAGGAGCTAAATTCTTTCTTATTTGTATATATCAAGTTGTTACAATCTAAATACTCAGAAAAAGTGTCTTGTAGCCACTGTGCTCCATTTCTTCGTTTTGCTTCTAACTTAGGTATTTGCTTACCATTATTATCCAGTTGAAATTTTCCTCTATCTTTGCCGTTAGCAATTTTCTTAAAAATCACATTTCCCTTTTTATTTCGCTTTGGTTCAGGCTCACCCTTTGGAGAAAAGTAGTCATTGACTACAAATCTTGCTTTGTATCTATCGTAACCACTAAACAACACATGACAGTGCACTGACTTTTCATCCATATGCCATACAAACTCCAACTGTTCAAATCTATCAGACAAACCAATATCTGCTAAGTATTCATTTATTAGCTCATTATGAGCCTTAATATCAAACTGTTCCTTATCTTGATTTTTAAAATCAAATACAAGTGAAAAAGCACCAACACCATTTTTTCTGGTCTTAGTATCTTTTTGAAGCTGTTTGATTCTGTCTATCTCTTCATAGTCCAAAGACTGCACAACTATATTGTTCTTGGACTCTGCTTCATTTATATTTGTCTTTTGCTTCCTTTTAATTTCCATCTTACGGTTTATTTCCTGCCGTAAGTTGTGCTTAGACAAAGCAGAAAGACAACCGCTCAGTATGCCTCGCTCTCCATTATTATTATTATTATTTACGAAGTTGTAAAATTTCAATGATAATACAGCAGTCATATACCATCTCCTTTTTGTCATTCTTATATTGATTATAAAAGAATTTTTAAAAAAGAGATTTATTTGCTTTCAAATTATGAAATTTGAAAGCCAGCTTTACCTTAACAATGTCTGTTAAGGCTGGTTCTTCGAAGACTCTACGAGGTTTTTAGCAAAAAAAGTAATTTATAATTTGATATAAATTTGATAGTTTTTTACTGCTTTATAGCCATAGGGAACGTTATCAGTTAGTGGTTCAATTCTAATACTACCCTTTTTTATTTTGCTTAATATCATTGCATATCTTTTTCTAGTGGGCAATGCTTTTCATTGATAATGTCCATATTTCTTATAATAATTGTAAATATATCTAATCGCATAATTAGAGATTGATTTTCGAGAAGAAGTATAGAGTGGCATTTTCATAGCAAGTTGCTTCTTTCGAACTTCAAACGATTCATTATAGTTATCAGCTAAATAATCTTTAATTATATAACCCATATAAGCTTTTTCATTATTTGCAGTCTGAATGTCTTTATTTGAAAAAGTATACTTTTTTTCTATCTCTTTTAATGCTAATTCAATTGGCTCTATGCTGTCGTAGAAGAATTGAAAATGTATGTGAGGATTAAACTGCTTATTTAACTTTCCATTGCTAGCACCTAACTCTATATTAGAGAAGTATGCGACCTTTTGTCCTTTGAAAGCAACTCGTTTAAGTATCTTTCTGATTTCAGCCATAAAGTCTCTACGGAATTTAGACAGTGAAGTTAGCCGTTCATCACCAAGTGTGATAGTGATAAGTGCTTTTTGTCTATTTCTATTTTCATAAAACAGTGCATTATAAATAGCAACAGTTCTAATATTTTTACGGAAAACCTGCTCTTTATTTATCTTCATTTTGCTTAGCCCCCTTTAATAAAAAGTTTGGCATATATTCTTCTGCTACTTTTTGAAGCTTTTCATTACTTGAAGATTTTAGAAATGCATCTGTTATTTTTAATGCTCCAACTTCAAGGGTAAGTGCTTTGATTTTTGTATCAATACCTTTTAACTGTTTATTGTAATGTATTAAGTCAGTCTGCTGTTGTGATAGCTCATTACTGTTTTCTACATTGTTCTTTTTGGTGATTTCTATAAGTTGTAAAATATTTTTATAGATTAAACTTAGTTCGTATAGTTGTTCTAAAAGTGTCATTATTAGCTCCAAATTAGGTTTTTTGCCACATAACAATCCATTATGTGGTGGATGAAATACAGAGAACTCTGTAAAAGTATAAAAAAATGTGTTTTAAAGAGTAAAAATAGCCTCTTAATATATATTCTTTATGGTGCAGTTATGTCAGATATTATTAGATTGTAAATCTTCAATCAATAGTTCAGTTTCTTCTATTAACATTTCTACTTTGTTAAAATCAACTCTATACTCTCCACAGTTGATTAAATCTTGTAACTCTTCAAGTTCAGCTTCAAGTATTTTTAATTCATAATCAGTTGATACCATATTATGCAACCTTTCTTTCGATATTTTTTTCATATGAAAAATGAGGCGGACAAGTAGTAGAAATATTATTCACATTTAATAGTGTTTCTACATTTGGTATATTTTTAAGAGCATTAAGTTCTAACTCTTCTAGTAAAAATTCTAACGTTGGCATAATTTGATAAGTATTGTCAATAAATCCTAAAATTTCTCGTTTAGATTTATTTTGTTTGTTTTGAGCGATACCATTTGTTCTACTAAACTCAACACTTTGCTTGAATTTACTGTTGATAGTGGCATTAAAGTTGTTTGAATACAATACATAATCAAATACTTTGCACGACTGTAATAATTTTAAATGTGCCTCAATAGTGTTATAGTCAGTGGTTTGCTCTGAACTATAACCCACCTCACTATTTATATAAGGTGGGTCAAGGTAAATCATTGTGTCATAAGTATCACTGTATTTTTGAATTAGTGCTTCTGTATCTAAGTTTTCGATAACTACATTATTCTCAGTGAAAAAACTATGTAAATTTTTTAAGTTTTTAGTTATTTTTTCAAGACAAATATTTTTCATATTCCAGTTAAAAGTAATATTGAAATAACCAGTCTTTTTCGCTTCCGTATATACACCATTATAATTGTGCTGTAATAAAAATATTAAAGCTCCTGCATTTTGAGGAGTATTAAAATCACTATGATTATAAAAAGTTTGTACCTCTTTATAAAAATCCCGTAAATGTGCTAGATACTTTTCTCTTTCAGCCTGATTACGAACAAACCCTTTACCCTTAAACCTTTTTGGAATATGAGACTGAAATGTATCTTCAAATAAAGTAAAGACTTCAATTACTTCTTGAGGATTATCTTTAATTTGGCGATACATATTTACAAGTCGTGGGTTAATATCATTAACAATAATTCTTTGGGCTTCTATATTCTGTAAATTATGAAACATAGATGCAAGTGTTCCACCAAAAGCTTCTATGTAAGTATTTACTTGCTTAACACCCACTTGCGAATGTAAATCATTAAACTTTGCTTGGTATTTTGCTTTACTTCCAGCATACGAAAACAATTTTGTGTTTTCAGCAGTGTATTTTTGTAAATTTTTCATATTATTTAACCTCACTTTCAAATATATTTACGACTTTAAGCTCTTCAATTTCAAACTCTTCTTCATATATAGAGCCATATTTTGCTTCATAATTGTCAATAATATCTTCTAGTGTTAAAGTATTATTTGCTATTGCCTTGTAGTCATTCTCACTGATAACTACTTGTGCTTTGGTTTTGGTGCAGGTAACTGCGATTTCATCGAAATTGATAGTAAATTCTTTCATTTAAAAGTCCTTTATTTTATATTTATGTTGCTAGATAGCCTATGAATGCTCCCCATGAGCACTCAATAAAGTATCTAAGCCACTTTTATAGTGTTAGATATATATTCTGCTACACAGATAAGAGGGAAAACTACTGTTCCATTCTTAGCTTCGCCAATCTTACGAAAGCTAGGGAGTCCGAAACCTTTTCCTATGTAGGTGTTAATAGAAGATACGGAGAGACTTAGCTCGTGTGCTAACTCTTTTTTTGTAAGAGTTGATTTGTTGTATCTTTCTTTTAGGTCGATTAAGATTGATTCTTCAATGTAGTTGTTTGCGATTTTCATTTTGTAAGTCCTTGTTGTGTTTTTGATACCCTAATTATTCCAAAAGAATTCTCAATGTAGTTATCATTGAACATAGTGTAAGAATTAGTATGTTAAAATTCATTCATTAAATGTAAGGTGATATGATTTGTCGAAAAAAGCAGAAAAGAGATATAAGAAGACTACTGTTAAAACAAAAAGGTATGTAATTAGGTCATTAAACACATTTTCTAAGCAATATAAAGTAGCTTGTGTCAAATATGTAGATTTAAAAGATAGTAATGAGCTAATACAAGTGAAAGTAGATAAACTCAACCCTTTAATTATATACTTTGATGAAAAATGTGATAGCTGTTCTGATTTGAGACAAGAAAATGAAGTGAGTGGTGTAATTTGGGATTGTGATGTTGAGAAGAATAATTTATCAAGTTATCTATTAGTCATTGAAGAAGTAGATAATTTAATTAGTATCAATAAAAAACATACTTACAAGGCTTCAATTAGGAAGATTATTCGTAAAATGGTTATCCATAATTTTGAAGAAGAAGAAAAATGGAAAACTATCTTTTTTGAACCCAGATATATAGATTCTGTTATCTTAGAAATAGAGGAGGAGCTTAAATTACACAATGAAAAGAAAGAGCATAATCATCCTAGAGAATATAAAAATCTAGAGAAAAACCATTTATTGCATGTTGAATCTAAAACATATAAAACATTAGCAACAAAAATATATACTCAATTAAAAAATAGAGTTAGGTTTTCAAATGTGGGCATATACAATAAAAATGACAGTATAAACAAGCAGTCAAATATTTTAACCCCAATATTTATAACATCCTATGAGAAATTAAAAAGTCGTTTAGATTATTTACTTGGACATGAATGGTTATTCTCGGAAAGTATTTTAAGTGTTTTGAAGAGTAAGCTAAAAGTATTTGAAGAACAGGATGACATAGCTTATAAAATAAAAGAATTAGACATCTTAGATAATATATCTTTATTTTATAACATAGCACTGTATGACACCAAAGACAATGAATATATAGATGCTATTGAGTTATTAAAATTTTATTATCTAGAAGAGATAAATGCTAGCCATAAATATGGGAATCCATATTACAGACCTTATAAATTTGAACTACTCAGTAAAATGACAATAAATTGGAAAGAAACAGATGCCATTGAGTATATAAAATCATTTAACAAGCTTAATAATTATGATGATTCATATGATTTTGTAGAAAATACTTTTAATGAGGAGCAAGCACAAGAACAATTTAACCAGTTATATAATTATCCAATAGATGCAGAAACTTTTAATGATAATTCGATAGATTCTAGCTATAGAGAAACAGCTTCTTCTATTGATATGCAATGGGATAAGTATTATGATATTTTAGTAGAGGGTATTTTATCTAAGGATGTAAATAAAAATAGATATTATCAGATGTGTGAAATTGCAAAAGAACTTTTGAGAGAATTTAATAGGCTTGAAGCAGATAATATATTTTCTACTGATACTGAATATAAAAGTAAGATAATGCAAAAATTAAAGCAAGACTTAGCAATCAAGTTTAAAAACTTAGTTGGTAAAAAAAAACAAAAGAAGATAAATACTATCATAAGTATAAAAAAGAAGGAATGGAAACTTTTAAACGAAGTAATAACGAGTAACTATGGGTTATTTCAAGCATTAGAAGATTTTGATTATAAAAGACTAAAATTTAAAGAATGTTATTGATACATATTTAACGAATAATTTTATGGAAATACTGTAAAGGTGGAAATAGGTTGGAAGTGGTTATTGTATTAGAAACTTAAATTTTGAAGTATTAGTGTGTGTAAGGGGTTAAAGTATGGCTCCGGATGCTGGATTCGAACCAGCGACCAAGTGATTAACAGTCACCTACTCTACCGCTGAGCTAATCCGGAATGTGAAAAGTTAAATAATAATA
>Ga0256827_10002215_pt1 | contig 12549 bp, 12 predicted proteins | sample CV84metaG_FD_185977 | JGI IMG/M metagenome (GOLD analysis project Ga0256827, IMG submission 185977) | Hydrothermal vent microbial communities from East Pacific Rise, Pacific Ocean - CV84 | ecosystem: Environmental > Aquatic > Marine > Hydrothermal vents | place: Pacific Ocean: East Pacific Rise... | reverse complement strand
GAGAGCTTTAAGGCAAACTTAGAGAAGTCAGGAATTTTACCAAAGCACGTGTTGCCTCATGACAGCTACCTCATCAACCTTGGGCATCCTGAAGTGGAGAAGTTAGAGAAGTCGCGTGAGGCGTTTATTGATGAGATTCAACGCTGTGACCAGTTGGGCTTAGAGCTGTTAAATTTTCACCCAGGAAGTCACTTGGTGAAAGTGCCTAAAAAAGACCCTGAGTATGATGACAAAATCATGGAGGCTGAGTTAAGCTGTTTGGATGTGATTGCTGACTCTCTTAACGTTGCCATTGAAGCGACCAAAGAGCTAAACGTTAAACTGGTCATTGAAAATACAGCAGGGCAGGGGACAAACCTAGGCTATAAGTTTGAACATCTGGCACATATTATCGACAAAGTAGAAGATAAGAGTCGGGTAGGGGTTTGCCTTGATACCTGTCACACCTTTACAGGTGGATATGACCTACGAACACGCGAAGCGTATGATGAGACGATGGAAGCTTTTGGACGCATTGTGGGGTTTGAATACCTCTCTGCGATGCACATTAATGACTCCAAACCAAAATTGGGAAGTCGTGTTGACCGACACCACTCTTTGGGGCAAGGCGAGATAGGGTGGGATGCTTTTGGGTTTATCATGAATGATGAACGTATGGATGATATTCCTTTGGTCTTGGAGACAATTGATAGTGAGATTTGGGAGAGAGAGATTGTGGAGATGTATAATTTAATTGAGGAGGTGTAGTTGCAGAAAAATGAGGGCGTTAATTATTGAAACATAAATTTTAAAATTTCTTAAGGAGGAATAATGAAACAGATAGTAAAAAGCGTAGCAGTGGTGACATCAATATGGATGTTTGTAGGATGTGGTGGTGGATTAAGTGACCCATCAGAGAATCTTAAAGGAGGAGAGCTATTAATTGACTTTCCAAGTAGCTTAATTAAACCAAGTTTGGTTGCAAAAGGGCTTATTCCTGCAACTCAAACAGTTTATGGATATAAAGCCTATAAGATTCCATACACAACAACTGATGAAGAGGGAGAAAAAGTAGAAGCTTCAGGGGTATTTATTATCCCTACAGAAAAAGAGGAGTTTAAAACAAAAGGACTCTCGATGGTCAGTGATGACCATGGAACCATCTTTGCCAATAGAGAAGCTCCCACACTTCTGAACAGTACAATAGGAAAGCCACCTGCAAGTTCAGCACTTCTGTTAACTTCTCTTGGTGGTTTTGCAACACTACAGCCTGACTACATAGGTTTTGGTGACTCAAATGACCACTATCACCCTTTTATTTTGAAAAAATCACTAGCAAACTCAACGGTTGATTTTATTAAAACAGTTAAGGTATTTGCTTCTAAAAATGGAATAAAGCTAAACAATCAACTCTTTTTAACAGGCTACTCTGAGGGTGGTTATGCTGCAATGGCAACGCTTAAAAAGATAGAAGATGAAAATTTAACAGATTTAACCGTGACCATGGCTGCTCCAATGGCAGGTCCTTATGCGTTAAAACCTATGTCAGATATGGTCTTAAATAGCGATACTTTAGGTGTGCCTTCGTTTATGGCAAATGTTGGGTATGCGTATGCTAAAGCTTATCAGCATGATATTGAAACGGTTATTAATGAGCCGTATGCTTCTAAACTGCCTACACTCTTTAATGGTGATTTAAATCGTACAGAAATTGACCCTGAGTTAACGCATGGTACCAAAGGAGCTACAGGACTTTTTGATGGGAACTTTGTAACCAACTACTTTACAGATAGTACCCATTGGTTTAAACAAGCTGTAACTGAAAATAGTCTTCATACATGGGCACCCAAAGCACCTGTTCGCTTAGTCCATTGTGAAGGAGATGATGTGATTCCTTATCTTATCTCTACAGCAACTAAAGATACAATGATAGGTTATGGAGCTACCAATGTGGCTGTTGTCCCTGTTGAACAAACGTTAGGGTTACCTATTAAGGTTGGTCATGGAGATTGTGGTACTTTAGGGTATAAGGTGACCACAGGTCTTTTTGCTGTAGAGCGATACAAAGTATATGGTTACTAGGAGATGATGATGAAAAAAACAGTATTATTAAGTATAACAGCAAGCTCTTTGGTAATGGCAGGGGCGTATAAAATTCCTGAACAATCGATAAACTCTATGGCATTGGGTGCAGCGTATGTTGCCCATACTACAGGAGCCGATACAGCTTACTACAACCCTGCTAATATGGCATTTATGGAAGATGCTCAGTTTGCAGAGGGTGGGCTTACGTGGGCTCATCTTCCTCGTAACACCTTTAAGGGTACTACAGCCACAACTTCTGGGAAGTCAGAGGTTGAAAATTTACAGTTACCCTTTCTGCACTATGTCTCAAAACCGATAGGTGATTTTCGTTGGGGTACAAGTGTAACCGTTCCTGGAGGTTTAACAAAACGTTGGGAGAGTCCTACACAGAAGTTATATGCAGAAGAGTTTACCTTAAAAGTAATAGAGGTAAATCCTGTGGCTTCTTATAAAGTGTTAGATAACTTTGCATTAGGTGGTGGATTGCGACTAATCTATTCAGAAGGTATTGTGAATAGTGACGGATTAGGGACAGCAAAACCAATTAAGCGTGAAATGGAAGGGGATACCATTGAGTTTGGGTATAACCTTGCGATGAGTTACCGACCTACTTCTGATATTAATATGGCTGTGACTTACCGTTCAAATATTGACCTAGGAGAAGAGGGAGAAGCGAACCTCTACTTAGCCAATATGGGAAATCAGTATGATGCCTCTGTTACTGTACCTCTTCCTGCTGCACTTAACGTAGCTGTGAGTAAAACATGGAACGATAAATATACAGTGGAGTTAGATTATGAAAAGACCTATTGGTCAGAGTATAAATCGTTAGATTTCAATTATGGTCAGCCGTTACCAAATGCTATCTTAACGGGGGCATTTGATGACCCAAAGGCTAAAAACTGGAAAGATACCAATACCTACCGAATTGGGTTTACAGCCGATGTCTCTGATACGTTGACACTCATGGCAAGTTACGCCAAAGATGAGACCCCAATTGACAAAAAGTATGTCTCGTATGAGCTTCCAGATTCTGATGCAAACATCTACACAGTTGGTTTTCGCATTAAAGCGAATGAAAATCTCTCGTATGGTGCAGCCTATTTACATGATAAGAAAGATGCTTTTAGCTTAAAAGCAGGTGACAATGCCAATGGAATAGTGGGCGACTTCTCAGATGGTGGAGCAGACTTAATCACTGTTGGAATGCAGTATAAGTTTTAGAAAGCCTTACTTGGTTGCTTAACAGTTAACCTCAAGTTCATTTTGGTATGATAAAATCCTACCAGAATGAAGGAGAGATTAATGCACAAAAAATTAGAACAGTTAATGGGTCACTTTGGCTCATTTATTCATGACAACCCTTTTAAAATTTTATTGGTACTGGCAATCCTACTTGCTTTTCCAATTTCTCATGTTCCACAGATAAAGATGGACACCTCTACCGAGGGGTTTATGCATCCTGATGACCCTGTACTTCTTACTTATAATAAATTTAGAGAGCAGTTTGGACGTGATGAACGGATTGTCTTGGCTGTACAGAGTGACCATCTTTTTAGTGTTGAATTTTTAACCAAATTAAAAGCGATGCACAGAGAGATTGAAGCTAAAGTTCCCTATTTGGATGAGGTAACCTCTCTTTATAATGTAAGAAATACACGAGGAGAGGGGGACAAACTCTTAACTGATGATTTGTTAGAACCTTTTCCTAAAACAGCCGAAGATGTGGCTAGCATTAAGCAACGAGCCTTAGCGTCTCACTTCTACAAAGATTTAATCATCAATGAAAAAGGGGACATGACCACAGTTATTATTGAAACGGATGCCTACTCTCATGAAGGAGAGCAAGAGGTGAGTGTTGAAGATGAGTTTGCTGATGGCTTTGGTGACGAAGCGACGCAAAATAGTGTGGAGAATCGAGAATTTTTAACTGACCAAGAGAACCATGAACTTTTGGAGGTGATTCAAGAAATTACTAAAAAGTATGAAGCCAAAGATTTTAAAATTTTTATGGCAGGTTCACCAGCTGTTAATAATGAGTTAAAATCACAGATGAAAGCCGATATGCAAAAATTTATGCGAATTACTTTTTTAATTATTTTGGTGTTTCTCTTTGTGGTCTTTAGACGGCTCTCAGCTGTCTTCTACCCTCTCTTGGTGATTCTACTCTCTTTAGTGGCAACTGTGGGAGCAATGGCATGGAGTGGAACAGCATTTAAGTTACCGACACAGATTGTACCATCACTTCTCTTGGCTGTTTCAGTAGGAGCTACGGTGCATATTTTGTCTATCTTCTTTGATAAATTTAATAGCACAGGTGATAAAAAAGAGGCACTCTCCTATACGCTCAAACATTCAGGGTTAGCCATTGCCATGACCTCCCTTACCACAGCCATTGGGGTTGGGTCATTTGCTGGTTCAGCTGTTGCACCCATCTCTGACTTGGGCATATTTGCTTCGTTGGGGGTTATGATTTCACTTGTTTTAACCTTGACGCTGTTGCCTGCACTTCTTAGTATTACAAAGTTAACACCAAAAGCCAAAAGTAAACTTGGCAGAATCGATCAACTTATGCAAAAACTGGCAGTCATTCCTATAAAATATACCAAAACAGTACTCGCAGGAAGTTTTTTAGTATTGGCGTTGGCATTGGTCGCTGCCTCACAAGTAAAATTGTCGCATAACCCTCTAAAGTGGTTTCAACCTGAGAAAGATACCCGTATTGCAACGGAGACCATTGATGCGAAGATGAATGGAACCGTTACCATTGAGGTTATTGTCGATACAGGAAAAGTTAATGGTTGGCAAGACCCTGAACGCTTGGCACGACTCAATGCATTCTCTGCGAAAGTTGAAAAGTATACTGATGAGTTTACCCATGTAGGAAAAGTGGTCTCACTGGCAACCATTATGAAAGAGACCAACCGAGCATTACATGAGAACAAAGAGGAATTCTATACCATTCCTGCAAAACAGAACCTTGTCTCCCAAGAGCTTCTTCTGTTTGAAAACTCTGGTTCGGATGACCTTGAAGATGTGGTAGACTCTCAGTTTTCAAAAGCGAGAATTACCATTAAGCTACCATGGACAGACAGTATTAATGCCTTACAGATTTTGGACTATGTCAAAACGGAAGCGACAACTACCTTTAAAGGGGACACTGTGGAGACCACAGGAATGATTCCTCTACTCATTAACACCTTTGCCCATGCTGTGAAGTCCTCAGCATTTTCATACCTCATGGCAGGAGTTGCCATTACCTTTATGATGATGCTTATTTTAGGTTCAGCCCGTTTGGGAGCCTTGAGTATGATTCCCAATCTGCTTCCTATTATTATGGGATTGTTGGTGATGTATATTGGGAATATGCCACTGGATATGTTTACCTTGCTTATTGGTTCAATCGCCATTGGATTGGCTGTTGATGACACCATACATTTTATGCACAATTTTAAGCGATACTACTTAGAGAGTGGTGACCCTGCCAAAGCGATTGAGCAGACATTCTACACGACAGGTAAAGCGATGGTTATTACCACGTTAGTACTCTCTTTAGGGTTCTTTGCCTATTTGGCTGCCAATATGATTTCGGTACAGAATTTTGGTATTATTACGGGTTCGGTTATTATATTTGCACTCTTGTCTGACCTTCTGTTAGCACCTGCATTGATGATGGTTGCTGCAAAACGTGGTTGGATTAAATAATTTAAATAAAAGGATAAAACGATGAAAGCAAAAAAAATATTATTTTTACTAGGGGTAAGTGCAACACTACTTACTACCAATGTTATGGCAGATACGAGCAATGCTCGTGCCATTATGGAGAAAGTGGATGCTCGTGAAGATGGGCAGACACTAGAGCAAGATATGCTGATGGTACTTATTGACAAAAATGGAAATGAGCGTACCCGTGACTTGAAATCATACTCTAAAGATTTTGGGGAAGATGAGCATAAGACACTTTTCTTTAAAAGTCCAGCTGATGTTAAAAATACAGCATTTTTAACGTATGATTATGATGACTCGGCAAAAGATGATGACCAATGGTTGTATCTTCCTGCCCTTAAAAAGGTAAAAAGAATTCCCTCAACGGATAAAAGTTCAAGTTTTATGGGGTCAGACTTTTCATACTTTGACATGACTGACAGAGATTTAGAAGATTATGATTTTAAGATTTTAAAAGAGACCAAAGTGCGTGGACATGATGCGTGGATGATTGAGTCTAAACCTAACAATCAAGCTGTTATTGATGAGTCAGGATATGAAAAGACCATTGCTATTGTAAGAAAAGACAACTACATGGTGGTACGTGCCATTAACTTTTTAACCAATGGAAAAAAGAAATATTTGGATTTAACTCAGATTCATGAAGAGGGAGGTGTTTGGTTGGTTGACGAGATGAGTATGACCACTAAAAAAGGGAAACAGACACTCCATAAAACAGTATTAAACTTTACAAATACAGCGTTAAATAAGCCAATTGAAGACAGTGTCTTTACCACCAGAAGATTGGAAAAAGGTCTCTAAGATGTTAACCAATCGTATTGTGTTGTCTCTTTTGGTCATCTCAACACTTCAAGCTGAAAATATAGATGATATTATGGAGGGGTTCGATGATGCCCCTGCTACAGCTAAAAGTGTAGAAAAAAAAGTAACAACTACTGTAGAAGATGACTTGATGAGTGGTTTTGAGGATGAACCTGCTAAACAGGCAACTACTCCTTCTAGCTCTCATGTTAAGTCTAAAAGTTTTATAGATGGCTTTACAGGAAAAGTAACGGAACAGCTTGCCTACTCCTACAGTGATGATGCTCCCCATGATAATCTCTCTTCGTTAAAAACGTCTCTTCTATTAGATTATGAACATAAATTTGATAATGGCTTTAAACTAAAAACCAATGCAAAAGCCTATTATGATGCTATCTACTCTCTACGAGGGCGAAATAAGTATTCACAGGACGAACTCAATGAATTAGAGGGTGAAGTGGAACTCTACGATGCGTATGTTGAGGGAAGTTTGGCTGATAATGTCGATGTGAAGTTAGGTCGTCAAGTGGTAGTTTGGGGGCGTTCAGATACCATTCGAGTGACCGATATTTTAAACCCTTTAGATAATCGTCGTCCTGGTATGGTGGACATTGAAGATTTACGGCTACCTGTAGGCATGGCAAAACTGGACTACTTTGTGGGCGATTGGCGAATTACCCCGATGGCTATTTTGGAACAGCGATTCTCTAAAAATCCACCAAGTGGCTCAGCCTTTAACCCTAACCCCCGTGCTACTCCTTCTAACGAAGATTACAGTGATGTGACTCCTGCGTTAAGCATTGGAGGTGAGTTTAGTGGTTGGGATGTCAACTTCTATGGGGCTAAAGTACGTGATGATGCTGGCTATTTTCAGAATGGAACAGTTCATCATGATAAAGTCAATATGGTCGGAACAGCTGTCAATGTACTGCAAGGTTCATGGTTACTCAAATCGGAGCTGGCACACTTTGATGGGTTGAAATATAGCTCAACCCCTGACAAAGAGTTCAAACGAACTGATGGTTTGGTTGGGTTAGAGTATAACGGTTTTGCCGACACAATGGTCTCGTATGATGTGGCTCTAAGAAAGATACACAGTTACGATGCACGGCTTAAAAATGAACCTATGGGCTATGAAGAGAAGAATTACCAACACGCTTTTCGTGTGAGTAAAGATTTTATGAATGCTACGCTTAAAGCCAACTATCTGCTCTCACTCTTTGGTGCAAGTGCCAACAAGGGTGGATTTCAACGGGCATGGGTTAAGTATGATGTTGCTGATGGTATCTATACCAATGTGGGTGTGGTCGATTATATTGGTGGGTCTACTCGTTTTGATGCTGTCAAAAATAATGATATGCTCTTTGCCGACATAACGTATAGTTTTTAGGAGTGTAATATGAATAAATCAGTACTATTTTTTGGTATCGTCGTGGCACTTATTGTGGCATGGCTTATCGGTTTTATCAAGAGTTTAGATGAAGAGGTAGATATAAGTTATGGTGTAAATGAGAAAAAAATAGTAATGGGGCAGGGGGCAAATGCCTCTTATGATGCGTCAGGGAATGAACTTTTAACACTGAGTCCTAACTTGTCACTCAAAGCCAAAGAGAGTGAGTGGAACAGCTCAGCACTCAAACAAGAGATGCTTCAAGAGTTCCCTAAATTTGGATATATGCGAGAGTTTATCAAGCTACATATTAGTGACGAAGATAGTGCGTTTAAAGAGAAACTGCTACAACATATTGATGATGTGGAGATGGATTACGTCTCGGCAAAAATCAACGCTGACCAAGCTAAATTAGCCCTTTAATTACCGAATATTAAAGTGTAGGGTAACGGTTACGTCATAGATGGGTAATTTTCCTTGCATATTGGCAGGAATCGCCACAGGAAAGGTTCTCTCTAGGGTTTTTCGTATACTTTTATGAAAAATATTTTTCCCACTAATAAAACGAATATTGGTCACTTCTCCACCAGCCAAGATGTCAAAACGCACTTTTGTTGCCCCTTCAATATGTCTTCTTAATGCCAGTTTTGGGTACTTTTTATTGACAAGTATACTGTTTCGTACATTGTGTAGAAATGCTTTTTTTGCTTGACCATTATCACTGTTTGTAACAGGAGGGGGTGGCGTAGCCATAATAGGTGTTGGTGTGGGAGAAGGTATCACTACTCTTCTAGGAGGAGGGGAGGTTACCACAGGTGGTGCTGTGTAGATAAGACGCTCTTCTATGATAGGTTGAGGTTCTTCATAGTAGATAGGCTCTTCAATGAAGGGGAGTTCCTCAATAATAGGCTCTATTTTTTTGGGTTTAGGCTTTATAACTTTTTTAATAATCTTCTTTTTAGGTTTTGGTTTAGGCTTAATGACTTTTTTAATGATGGGCTTTTTTACAACAGGTTTTTTAGTAACTGGTTTCTTTACCTTAGGTTTCTTTTTAACAGGCTTTTTCTCTACAGGTTTTTTTACCTCAGGTTTAGGAGGAGGTACAATGGCTTTTGGAATGACCTTTGGAACAGATTTTACGGGAGTGATAAGGGAAATCTTTATAAGAGAGTCTTTAGCACGCTTAAGTTTTTTTTTGGCATTAGGTAAAGAGAGATAGAGTGAACTTAGCACTATAAATACTAATACTGAGAGTAAAAAAGAGAGTCTATAGCGTCCAAAATGTGTCATTTTTTTGTAATAATTCCTAAATTTTCATATTCATTTTTCTTTAAAATATCCAAAATAAAAACAAAGTTATCAAATTTTGAATTTTTATCAGCATAGAGTTCTATGGGGCTCTTTTTGTCATGTTTTAGAATCATCACTTCTACGTTATTATGTTCTATTTTCTCTTTATCAAAATAGACATCACCATTGGCTTTAATGGAAATTTTGAGTGCCTTTTTGGGTTCCTCTTTAATTTTACTACTACCTGTGGGTAGGTCAAGTTTTATTTTTCCCATTGGAATAAACGAAGCTGTAGTCAAAACAATAACCAAAAGCACCAACATAATGTCAATAAAAGGGACAACGTTAATGGAGTCATACTTTGAAGAACGTCGCATTAGTTCCCTTTGTTATGGATTATCCACTTATTGATAAGTACCTCTACTTTACGATTTAAATGGTTATAGAAGAAGATAGCAGGAATGGCTACCACAAGTCCCATCGCTGTTGCTTTGAGTGCCAATGCGAGTGAGGTCATGATATGTTTTACATCCATGTCAGCTGTCTGCCCCATGGTATAAAAGGTGATGATAATTCCTAAAACCGTACCTAGTAGTCCAATATAGGGAGCATTTGCAGCAAAACTGGAAATAATAGAGAGATTATTTGTTACTTCTATTTCTAATGCTTCTAAGGTAGTGTATTTTTCAACTTTTACATTTCTGTAAAAAAGTAGACGCTCAATCCAGAAAAAAAGTGTTAGAAAACTCATTAATCCTAGGAGTCCTATCACTCCATAGTCAACAATATCACTTAGTAATTCAATATTCATCGTTTTCCCTCAAATTTAATTAGAGATATTATAATATAAATAAATGAGAAGAAAATGAGTTTTGTTGATAATCACTTTTAATTTAATTTAGGTGGGTAAAACTACTTAGTTTATAAACTCTACCACTTCATCAAAATGGAGTCGTAATTGAGGAGATTGTTCATTAACCCTGTACCCAAAAGGAAGTAACATTGCCACTTGCCATTTAGCAGTGTCTAGCTCTAAAATTGCTTCTACTCTCTCTTTTTCAAATCCTTCCATAGGGCAAGAGTCAATACCTATAAATGCTCCAGCTGTCATCATGTTTGCTCCTGCTATGTAGGTTTGTCGTGCTGTCCACGCATAAGTAGTCTCATCGGTAGCGAGGGTCTCTTTTAGATGGTTCCCATAAAGTGCAACATAGCCATTAAGCAGCTCTTCATCCATCTCTCGTCGTCCCAGTTGAGCTTTTGGTTTACCACTCTCTACTTTAGCACCTTCTATTTCAGCTAGAAGCACCACCAAATGTGAACATGAAGTAATCTGAACTTGGTTCCAACAGAGGGGACGAATTTTCTCTTTTAACTCTTGGTTAGTAATCACTAAAAATTTCCACCCCTCTAGTCCAAAAGAGGAGGGTGAGGTTCTTCCTGCTTCTAGTATGTAACGTATCTCTTCGTCGTTTATCTTTTTAGTCTCATCAAATTCTTTACACCCGTGGCGAAATGCCATCGCTTTGGTAAAATCGTTTTTCATGGGGTTTCCTTCAATTTTTTTAAATCTTAACCAATCTATGTTATGATGTCAAGAACTATCTAAAAAGATACTAAGTGGCTACTTGAAGAGTTTATGCCTAAGATGATAGAGTTCTGTTAAAAAGGTGGAGTTGGTGGAGAGTTTGGAAGATGAATAAATTTATAAAAATAGTACCTATATTTGCGTTATCTCATTTTATGCTTTTTGCACATGGACAGCCTGATACACCCTTTGGAATAACAAGTTTTGTTACGGCTATTCCTAGCTTTTATACTTATGATGTGAGTCGAACCAAAACGCCAATGGAAAAAAGAAAAGCAAAGCTTATGAGGTTTGTTGATGATAATTTGGAACAACTACAAATAGATATAGCCCAAGGAGAAGGGGAAACGCTTGATACTTTTGGCTCTTTTTATAAGATTGCTGATATGAAATCGTGGAGAGAAACGCTTCAAGAGAGTTATGAAGTTATATTTTTTATAGGAAAAAAAGCCAACCCAAGTGGTGGAGTTTATGCCTATTTAGATATGTTGAGTAGAAAGTTTGAGCCTTAAGTGAATGAATAAAGTAATAATGTTGACATCCTTGGTAGTTATAGCAAAAAAGAGTTCTCTCCTGAAAAAGTGTGTAAATGTTTAGGATATACTTTTAAAAAAGAGAATGTAGATAGTTTTTGGGATGAGTCTATTTACTCAAAGGAAAAAAATGAAAGTTTTAATAACAGGTGGAAACAGAGGGATAGGTTTAGAACTTACAAAAATGTTTTTAGACTTAAAGTATGAAGTTATAGTCATAGCAAGAGATTTTTCAAACTTTGAACTAAAAGAGCAGGTGGAGTGTATAGAGTTTGATTTAGTGAAGGTTGAGAAGATACCACAACTTATAAAATCTATTGGCAAGATAGATATACTCATCAACAACGCTGGAGTAATGTACTCTTTGCCTTATGATGCTTATCCCAGTGAGAAAGTTAATATCATGCTAAAACTTAACCTTGAAGCACCGATTAAACTTATAGAGGAGTGTTTTAAACAAGGAGTAAAACGAATTGTCAATAATGCTTCTATTGCAGGGCAGATTGGGCATCCTGATATTTGGTATGGAGCTACTAAAGCAGGGCTAATCAATGCTACTAAAAGTTTTGTTAAAATCTTTGATGGTAATGTGGTTATAAACGCAGTTGCTCCTTCTCCTGTGGAGACAGATATGTTAGAGCAAATTCCTTTGGCTCGTCGTGAGGCTTTTTTGAAAACGGTTGCCACTAAACGATTTGCTCACGCAGATGAAGTAGCAAAAACCATTTTATGGTTAGCTATAGAATCACCTGAGTATATTAATGGAACAACGATTGATATTAATAGTGGGTCGTTTCCTAGATAAAGAGGGTTGATGCTAAAAACCTCCCTAACCCTCTTCTTCATAGTCTCGGTTATCTTCTCTACCATCTACACCCCACAAGCCATTTTACCCACACTTCAAGAGCAGTTTCATCTTAGTATGGCTCAGACCAATCTACTTCTCTCAGGGATGCTTTTTGTTCTTATGATTGCAACTCCTTTTTACGCTTCATTTATTCGCCGTTTTGAGAAGAAAAAAATCATGATGATGGCACTCTTTTTTCTCTTTATTGCTCTGTTGTTGTCTGCTTTGGCTACAAGCTATGAGATGTTGCTTTTTAGTCGTCTAATTCAAGGAGTTTTTCTTCCTGCTATTACAGCGACCATGCTCTCAT
>Ga0256827_10002214_pt1 | contig 12555 bp, 13 predicted proteins | sample CV84metaG_FD_185977 | JGI IMG/M metagenome (GOLD analysis project Ga0256827, IMG submission 185977) | Hydrothermal vent microbial communities from East Pacific Rise, Pacific Ocean - CV84 | ecosystem: Environmental > Aquatic > Marine > Hydrothermal vents | place: Pacific Ocean: East Pacific Rise... | reverse complement strand
CAGGGTGATAAAAAACAGCACTATCAGTAGAGCAAAAGAGATATATAAGATAGTGTGGACATTGGACTCTATGATGGTTGAGTTTTGGGCTGTAAAAAAGAGCGTTGAGAATGCGACAACCTTTGGGTCATCTCCTACTATAGTAGCGATCTCCTGCTCTATCTTTTTGGAGGTCTCCATATCGTTTGCTCTGCCCTCTAGCTTGGCAGTGAGTAGGTAGCCATACTCTCCTAGGGCTAGGTATCCATCTCTTGTTGAGCCACTCTGGGCAAATAGTTTGGATTCAAATAGCTTGAATGGGTCATTTTTGTCGATGGGTTGGTAGAGTAGGGCATCGATTAGACCACTTTTGAGCTTGGCTACTCTCTTGTCTATCTCCTCTTTGTTTATGGGAATAGGGGTAAACTCTGCTAGTAGATGGTAGTTTTGTTTGAGATAGTCAGAGATCTCTATCTTGGAGAGGTTTAGTTTGGTCTCTTTGATATAGGATGAGGTTTTTAGCTTTTTTTCTATCTCTTTGAGGTGCTTTAAGTTCTCCTGACTAAACCCCTCTATAGTGACAAATAGAGTCGATGAGGTCTCAAAGCTATTCATGGTCTGTAGCTTCTCTATATTTTCATCACTCTGAAAGATCGAGAGTAGGTTGGTGGTGATGTGAGCAGGGGTAAAGAGTACAACGGCTAAGATTATACTCAATAGATATAGAAGAAAAGGGCTACTTCGTTTCAATTTTTATGGTGTCCTTGTTCTCAAAGTTGATAACAAAAAAGGCTACAGAGCCATCTTTTTGGAGATCGAGAGAGATGTTTTTGATCGCTTTTTTCATATCGCCTTTTGGGCTAAATCTATATTGATCATCTGTAGGTTTGGTGATCTCAAAGTTCTCTTTTAGGGAGTCTAAGTTTTTGCTAAATAGAGCTTTTGTAAGCTGAAAATAGAGTGCAACAGCTGGTCTCTCATTTAGATTTAGAGTCGTTAGTACCTCTTTGTCGCTGTTTTGTACGGTTAGGGTGTTGCCCTCTTTGGTGATGGTTTTGCCATCTTTGTACTGGACTACAGTCTTTTGCTCACTGTAGCTTACATTGCCATCTCTGTATGTGTATAGCTCTAGGGCTTCGACAAATTTGGTCTCTTTGAAATTGACGGTCTGTGCAGAGATGGAGGCTATGAGTAGGGATAGTAGTATGAGTTGTCTCATGAGGGTTCTTCTCCTTTGGTGTCGATATACTCTTGCATAATTTTTCGAGTTCTCTTTTTTAGAGATAGGTACTCTTCGTTCTCTTTTGGGTAGATAGGCTCTAAAAATGTGATGGTTACATCTTTTTTGTTTAGAGTTTTGGTGACATTACTCCCTTTGGTTACCACTTTGCCTGTGCCGTTTATGATGATAGGGACTACTGGGACATGCTGTTCTATAGCTAGTCTAAAGCCACCACCTTTAAAAAGTTTGAGTTTTTGGGTAGGGTTTCTTGTCCCTTCTGGAAATATAATAACAGAAGAGCCTAATTTCAGAGCTTTGCCAAAATCTTGGTATCCCATATTGGCTTGGGTTAGGTCACCTTTTGGGATGTAGTGTATCCCTAGACCACGTTTTGGGACTTTGATAAAGAGAGGATAGTCTGATATAAAGTGATTTGATGGTGTTACATAGTCATCTACAATTGTTGCGAGTAGGGTGTAGTCCATTGTTGATTGGTGTGAGGAGATATAGATACATGGGTGAAATTTATTGGCTCTATCTCTGTTTATAATCTTTACTTTTCCTAGTAGTGGCATCATCTTATAAAATAGTCTAAAGTACTGCTGTACGATCTTTTGAAAATAGATTCTAGGTTTTTTTGACCAGAGGTGTGCTACTAAAAAAATAGGATAGGCAGAGATAAATGCAAAGATCATCAATAATATAAAGAGTCCATAAGAGTATGCACTAATCAGTACTTTTTTGCTCATAGAACCTCCTAAAAATAATTTGAAAGATTATACCACAGGCTAATAAAATATACCATCCCACTGTGGAGTAGAATGACCACTCGACCATAGTGCCATAAAAGAGAAAATAGCTGTGTAGAGAGACATTAATCGCTGTGACAAAGACCCATATTAGGTGTGTCTTTTGTAGGTATATCTCCTCTTTTTCATCCAATTTTTTGAATCTACTAATATATTTGATCAGAAAAAACTCTTTGTTGATTTGAGCATAGATAAAAGCAAAGAAAAATAGGGTAGAGATAGTTAATGGGAAGCTTTTTAATATAGTAAAACTATTTTGTTGTAGTGAAATTAGACCAATAATTATCAAAACTATAGGTTGGATCGCCTGTTTGATGGAGAAATTTTTTAGACTAAAGAGCAACCAAATAGTCCCTAACAGGGTAAAAAATATACCCAGTTCGGCTATAGAGAAGTAATCTTTACCTAAAAAAATTGTTAGGATATAGATTAATACAAGTATCAAAGCTATTTTGCTAAATTAGTCTGTACAACATCTATAAGCTGTTGAATTGTTTTAGTATTTTCGATCTCTTTGTTATCCACATCTATATCAAAAATATTATTCATTGTCACGATAAGGTCAATAGCATCCAAACTATCAAGCCCTAAATCGTCATAAAAAGATGCTTCTTTGGTAATCACATCCGCCTCAACTTCAAAGTCCTCAAATAGAACTTTTTTTAACTCAGTTAGAATCTCTTCTTCGTTCATAACTATATACTCCAAGAAATTTTAAAAGGATTATAGCAGAAAAACTTTTAGGTAAATTCAAATATTTAATATTGCTTAAGTGTAAATCAAGAAAAAAAGAGGAACTGATTGATATAATGACGAAATATTTAAAAATATTCTAAAGTAATCTTCCGCAATAAGATAATTTTAGATAACTTTTGGGAGCGTCAATGGAAATCATAGTAACGGGTGATAAGGTTAGCTTAAATCATATTTCACAAGCAAAGAGTGTTAAGTTGTCTGAAGCTGAGGAGTTTCAAGCAAGAGTAAACAGGTCTCATGACTTTTTGGTCAATGAGATAAGAGAAGGTAAGCCGATCTATGGAGTTACTACAGGTTATGGTGAGTCTGGTAAAAACTATCTTCTTTTTGAGGAGTCAAAGATTTTACAGACCAATCTGTTTAGATTTCATGGGTGTGGTGTTGGTCGAAACTTAGATGAAGATGAGGCTTTTTATATGACACTAATTCGTATGATTAGTCTCTCAAAAGGCTACTCTGGGATCAGTTATAACCTACTCAAACGGTTAGAGTTGATGGTCAATGAGCGAATCTTACCTGTTGTGCCTGAGCAGGGTTCGGTCGGGGCTAGTGGAGATCTGACACCTCTGTCATATCTAGCAGCCGCAATAGCAGGAGAGCGAGAGGTCTACTACAAGGGTGAGATACGCAAGACCATAGAGGTATACAATGAGTTAGGGATCAAACCCTATGAGCTACAGCCAAAAGAGGCACTAGCTATCATGAATGGGACAGCTACTATGAGTGCGATTGCGACCAATAGTATCAAAAAATTTGAGAATTTTATGCACGCCTATATGAGTTTTATCGCAGGGATTTTTGAGCTTCTTCAAGCTGATGATACTCCTCTGCAACCTCTTGTTCATGATGTTAAACCTTTTGCAGGACAGATCGCAGTAGCCAAAGAGATATTGGCAAAGCTAGAGGGTACAGAGCTGACTCACTCACGAGAGGAGCGATATAATGACTTCTTTAATAATGAGATGCTCAATATCCAAGATCGATACTCTATCAGATGTACACCACAAGTACTAGGAGTGGTATTAGACAATATAGTGATCTCCAAGGATTGGGTAGAGACAGAGATCAATGCTGTCAATGATAACCCTGTAATCGATGGAGAGAATGGGAAAATCTACACAACAGGAAACTTCTATGGAGGGTATGTGGCTCATGCTATGGATACTCTACGAATCTCTGTAGCCAATGTGGCTGATCTACTAGATAAACAGTTTGCGATCCTAGTGGACCATAAATATAATCGTGGTCTAGGTGAAAACTTAAAACTAAGTGACAAAAACTACTTCCACGGTTTTAAAGCGATGCAGATAACCCTAAGCTCTCTCAGTGCTGATGTGATGATGAATATCACCCCTGCTAGTGTCTTCTCTCGACCTACAGAGTCTATGAACCAAGATAAAGTAAGTATGGGAACAACTGCTTCAATACATTTTAAAAATCAGTTGCCTAATCTCGAAAATATGTTAGCTATAGCCATGATGGGATTGGCTCAAGCTGTTGATATTAGAGATCAAAAAGGTATCTCTCCTCATCTCAAAAAGATCTATGATACTATCCGAGAGGATGTTGCTCCTCTCCAAGAGGATAGACGAATGGATTTTGATATTAAAAAAGTGGTTGATCTGATCAATAGTGGGAGATTGGCATAAAAAAAGAGCCATTTTATCTATTTTTTCTCTCAATCTATAGTTTTGCTATAGAACCTAGCAGTTATGGTTGGAATATCCCCAATACACCTCTCAATATAGGTGGTTACCTAGATATGACCTATGATCAGAAACGAGAGGATAAGTTTCTCTTTAATGATATTGCCATGATTTTTTCAGGTGATTATGATCGGTTGAGTCTACTTGGAGAGGTGGAGCTTTCTCATATATCTTTGGATGGTAAGAGCAATAGTAGCTCTGATATAGATATAAACTTGGAGCGATTACAGCTTAGCTACGCATTGAGTGACGATCAGACAATTCAAATTGGACGATTTGATTCTGATATAGGCTTTTGGAATCAAGCACCTATTCCCATCCTCCAAGAGACAACCACCACACCACATATCACCAATATCTATCCCAAAGCCTCAACAGGTCTACTCTATCGACAAAATCTAAACTATGAAAATAGTATCTCTCTAACACTTCAACATAATCCTGATCTTGCACACCAGAGCAATATTGCAAGTATCGATAGACATAGAGCATTTGGTTATCGAGGGGTATATGATGCCTTTGCTTGGTCACTCTCAGGTGGACTCTATAGAAAAGAAAAGATAGAGTTTACATATTGGGGAGTAGGTGCAGAGTATGAATGGGATAGCGTAAGTCTACAAGGTGAGATATTTACCCAAGAGAGTAAATCCAAAGATGATATACCCTATAGTGGCTATCTACAATCGGTTTGGCACTTTTCTGATAAACAAGCTGTGGTGATGCGTTTTGAAGGGTATGATGATGAATCGATAGATACCCAAGAGCAGATATATCTATGGGGATATGTCTATCGTCCTTGGGCAAATATGGCTCTAAAAGCAGAGTATATCCACCATACCAAGCTACCTCTAAAGCGTTTTGTATACTCCCTTTCGGTGCTTTTTTAATGTTACGATACTTATTGATCTCTATACTTTTTGTGAGTATATGTTGTAGCCAAGAGATCCTGATAGTTGGGGATAAAAATTTTCCAAAAGAGAGCCTAACTCTACATGAGATTAGAGCAATATTTTTGGACAAAAAACGGTTTGTAGGAGATAAAAAAATCTTGGTGATGAACCATGCCTTTAATCACCCTCTACGAGTCTGCTTTGAGAGAAATATCCTAAAAAAGAGTCAACAGAGCTTAGAGAGATATTGGAGAAAAGCATATTATCAAGGGAAGCGACCACCAAAGATAATCAAATCTATTGAGATGCTTTTTGCCTATCTCGATAGTGTCACTCCATCCATAGGTTATAGTGATGCCAACACAACCACCTCCATAGAGGTCAAAGTGTTGTATAGAACAGAGTGTCTATAGAGCTATTCTAGGATAAATTTCCCAAACCTATCCAAATCCTCGTTGTAGCCCATACAGACTAGTACATCACCTCTATCAAGTCTATGCTCTATTCCACTAGTTATAAACAGAAACTGCTCACTAAGTCGTCTATCTATCATCCCTATCAAGATAATTTTATGTGCTGAAAAATCAAAATCATCTACCATAACCTTGTCCAAAAATGAGTTATCAGGGATAGTGATCTCTCGTAGAGATAGATCATCCTCAAATGATAGTAGACTATCTATAAAATGTGTAGTGACAGGTTTGTTGAGAATATTATATATACGATTTGAGCTGACTTGGTAGAGATCTATCACTTTGGATGCTCCTGCCATTTTTAGTTTTTGAGTTGTGTGAAAAGAGTCCGATAGAGCAATAATCCTATTTTGAGGATAGATAGCATGAAGAGATAGGGTCAAAAAGACATTGAAGTGGCTATCCTCCACTACACAGACTAGATCATCTATAGGTTTTGCATCGAGACTATAGAGCAGGTTATCATCTGTCATATCTATAACAACAATATCCATAAAACCCTCTTTTTGAGCATTTTGATACTCCTCTTGGTTGGAGACCACGATGGTGATTCTAAACTCTTTTGTGTGGAGTGATTTGGTCAAAAAGATACTTCGTTTGCTGTATCCAAAAATAAAAATCTTCGTTCTATGCACTGTTATACCTCTTGGAATATGGTTTGAAAATAGTCTATACTCATCTTGCGTCCCATGACGAGTAGTATATCTCCCTCCTCTATCACTCTGCTTGATGGGGGATTAAAACAGAATGGGGAGCTGTTGGAGGCTTGAATACCGAGTAGTAGAAGTTTATATGATTTGAAACATATCTCATCTACTCTTTTTCCTACTAGTTTGAGATGGGTGACACTCTTGACCTCATCTATATGTGCTAGGTGTTGGTTTGTCAAAATATTGTAGATGGCACGATAGATAGTGGGCTGTGTTATAGCAAAGAGCAACATATGGTTTGCTGCCATATTGGGCAATACCACATGGTCTACTCCTGCTAGTTTACATTTTTTCTCCATGTTTCGGTTACTTGCACGGGCAATCACTTTGATGTTGCGAGAGAGAGCTTTTGCATTTAGTGAAATATATATATTATTGACATCACTTCCTGTTAGAGCCAGTATGGTGATCTGGGCATAGGCGATATTGAACCTAGAGATCACATCGTGTTTGGAGGCATCATCATGGATTATATTGTATCCCTCTTTTACTCCTAACTCTACTCTGTTTATCTCTTTTTCTATGATCACATACTCAGTACGTAGTAGGTCGCTATTTTTGAGAAACATCCGTGTCATCTGACCATATCCACAGATGATTATAAAGGCTTCATTTTTGTTTATCTCCTCTATAATTCGGTTCTCTTTGAGTTCTGTAAGTTTCTCTGAAAAAGCAGAGACTATCACCGAGGTTACAAATGAGATCATTGCAATCCCACTGATAATAATCAGCATCGAGACCACACGCCCCTCAGGTGATACAGGTGATATATCTCCATATCCTACAGTAGAGATGGTTACCAATGCCCAGTAGAGAGCATCAAATAGTGAGTCAATATTAGGATTTGATTGATCCTCAAATACATAGATAGCAATCCCTGCTGTCAAGACGATAAATAGAAGTAAAAAGAGAAGAGTATATAGCTCAAACCTTTTGGTAGCAAGAACCTCTATAAACTGATGAATACTCTTGGTATATCGAAGCAGTTTAAAAACTCTAAATAGAACAAAGATACGCAATACTCTGAGTGGTCGATAAGCAGGTAAAATTGCCAATAGGTCAATGATTGCAGAGGGTGAGGTGATATGAGACCATTTCTCTCTAAAAAAGATCTTCATTGGATACCATAGGTTAAATGGACGACCCAAAAAGGTGGACTCCTCATGCTCTCTTATAATCAGAGTATGTAGGTCATTATAGACCCAAAAACGAAGAAGATACTCCAACAAAAATATAGAAGTAACCAGATAAATATCAAAATCATCCACCCACGGATCTACTGGGTGTTTGACCTCATAGACCAAAATCCCTATGGAGACGAGTATCAGAGAGATCATAAAGGAGTCAAAATATTTTTTGTATTTGTAGTCAGGATTTTGCAAGATATTAAAAAAGAACTTCTTTACCTGTTTATAGTTTGGGTTGTTATAGAGATAAAAGGCTATTTTGATGATTAGATTTTTGAAAAACATAAGTGGATTATAGCGTTTTTATCAAAAAAAATAGATGTTTAGTTACTCTTATTCATACATACTCCTGAACCCATCTTTATATTTATCCAAATCATGTTTCAAAATCTCATTTTGACTCTTTAGCTTCTGATTTTGCTGTCTCAATAGTCTATTTTTTAGTTCGAGTTTTTTATATTTTGCAGAGAGTTCATCATAAGCACTTTGGGTTACATACTCTATTTTATCTTTTTCACTACAGCCAACTGTTAGGATCAAAATAGAGAGGATTATAAACTTTTTCATTAAATCTCTTTTCTATTTTTTCTAAAGATATTCTGCTCTGTTTTTATTCCAAATTTATAGAGTAGTGTAATGGCTGTCATTGGAAAAAGTGAAAGTGTAGAGATATAGAAAAAGGTAAAGAGAATATCGCCCACTCCCTCTATATTTCTCATAGCATAGATAGAGGAGTCTGTAAACTCTTTTGTTCGTAAAAGATGCTGAAAAATCTTACAGCTATGTTGGACTGTCTCGTTGATAGTCGAGAATATCTCAGGAGTTATCGCCACCTCTTTGATATACATCAACTCCAATGCCACTAACATCACGATCAGTAGCAGAATATTAAAGAAGTTAATAGCCACATCACTCATGACTCTGTTTGCACTCTCCACCAGTTCAGAGTTCATTCCCAAATTCCAATGAGTAAAAAGGTAGTGAAAAACAAATATATCCATCCCAATAATAAGCAGATAGAACTTTTCACTTAGCACCAAAAAAGACAAAAGAGATAGAGCCATAGTCAAGGATAATCCAAGAGCTATCAACCCATAAATAACTCTACTTTCGCAAAACTTTCTACACAAAGAGCCTTCTATACAAGCAGGACAAGCAAACTTGTTGAGCTGTCTCTTAAAGTCCAAGATTTGATGAAAAATCATTGCTGTAAACAAAACCGTAAAAGTACCTATACCCCAACAACCCCAATCCATAGAGGCTGTCAAACGCACAGAAATCATAAGTAAAAATATAAAAACTATCCCTATCATCATATATCCTTTGGCATTTCTATTATATTGTACATAAAAAATCAGTTAATATCTACTTAATTTAGGGGGAATTTGATAAATTCTATTTTTGCTATCTACCGTTCAAATCCAAGATTCTATTTATCTATTACAATACTTCAATCAAAAACTGTTCTCTCGCAATAAATTTTACAAAGCCATACTCTTTTCTTTTTGGCTTTTTTTTCAACTCTAATATAAATGCTTTTATCCCTTTTTCTCTAGCTTTAGCTAAATCTATCAGATGCTCATAATGATTCTCAAAAATATTAATCCTGCAACCATCAATTTTACGATTATCTTTGCAATAACCCAAACCATAAACCTCTATGGTCTTTTTTGCTCGTCTATACTCATATGATTGCATATCAAGTCTTCTATATGGTCGAATTTCCAATAGCAGACTCTCTCCACTTCTTAAAAAATGCAATTCAAAATAATCAAAAACATTATCTATTCTAGGATTCAACAACAGGGGTTTCTCTTGGTCAATCGAACCTTTATCAATTGCCACAAAATCATTATCAAGAGGAAAAGAGGTATATTTATGTGTACGATTACAGTCACTACACATAATCATATAGTTATCACAACAGCATCTCAAAAACTCATACCCTGCTTTTTTAGGTCGATAGTGGTCTATGTCATCATATCTATTGAGTGTATCTTCACATATTGGACATCTATTTTTAGAAAAATTCAAAAAAGTCTGTTTAAATAGACTCCAATTACAATCGTTCTCGTCCGAGCAGTTTTTAGTAAAGTTTTTAACAAACTTCTCTTTTGCCTCTATAAAATCTGTCTCTTTCTCAATGTTTTTCATACATCTCATTCAAACAAATCCTTATACTCTAATAGTAACTCCTCCATCTCCTCATTACTTATCTTTTCATATTTTTCAAAATCTATATTTTTATTTTTCTTCAAAAATTTCAAGAAGTTAAAATATGCTCGATTATAAATAAAGTTTGTAGCCACCGTCTCATCTAAAAATTCTTCAAGCTCTCTTATCTTCTGCTCTTCTTCTACTGTTAGGGTATCTTTGAGTTTCAACTTCGTAAACTCATCTATCTTACTTTTCATAGTCCCACTAACCGTTGAGTCAACCCCAAAATATTCGAGTAAAACCGTGGAAACTCCTATCTTTTTCGTACCTACTCTTTTTTTGATTGCTTTTATCTCTCCATTGACCTCTTTAAGTATAGTTACCTCATCAGGATTTCTATCTAAAATTGACATTGGGTTGTGGGTTGTCATAATAAATTGGATTTTTGGAAAAGTCTCTGTAAGTTGGTTTACTAACTTGCTTTGCCATTTTGGGTGTAGGTGTTTGTCGAATTCGTCTATTAGGACTATTCCTTCTATAGTTTGTGGAGTCCAACCTACACCTAAGATTTTGATGAGCATATCACTAATCAATAAAACATTACTTCTATAACCCTCACTCAAATCATTTAAATATAGAGGTGTTTGATCACTTCCTTTTATAAAAAAGAAATCCCCCTCTATATTAGAGACAATTTTATACTCTTCTAAAAATCTGCTAATAGTTTCCAAAAATATAGCTTGTACCTTTTTTGCATTTTTTCTTCTACTAAACTCTAGTGATTCTAAGATACCAAGTGGATTTTCAAAATCATTTACAAAATCTTGAAATATTGAACTTGCTAGAGAGTCATAAATCTCTTTTTCTAAAATCTCCTTGACTTTTCGTTTAGAATCCCTAAAATACTCTGTAAAAAAATTAGAACCATAAGCAAGAACAAAAGGGATAAAATAGTTATTATCAATCTCTCTTTTTTCTTTTAATAGCTTTATGTTTTTTTGATAACCATCAAAATATATTTTAATATCGGCACTATTTACTCCACTATTTCTATTGATATAATACCTATAAGAGTTAAGTTCATCTGGAGAATCTTCTTTTAATAAAGCTAAAGTAAGAGCCTGTAATAGGCTTGTTTTACCTGTAGCATTTTGACCTATAATTATATTAATTTGTTTTGAAAAATCAATTTCAAAAGAGGTAAATTGCTTGAAATTTTGAATCTCTACTTTATCTATTTTTAAACTTAAATTGGAATTACATGAGTTAGTAAAAAAATGTTTATCTTTTGTTCCTATTCGATAGTTTGGATTTAGAGCATCTTGCATATTTGAAATTAAACTATCTTCTATACCCAAGATTTTCTCTTTTCTCTTTAGAGCATATTGAAGCAAAATAGGTGTTCTAAACTCATACCCTATATGTTGGCTATAATATAACCCTAATCTAGTAGAAGTATCAACCTTATCTATATGATTTTTATCTAAAACTTTTTTCTGTATGCGTAAAGCCCTTTTGTATAGTGGCAAAAAAGTTTTAGAATTCTTTTCATCAAGAAACTCATAAAAAGTACCCAAAGAGTAAATCAATTTAGCTAAATATCTATCTTCATTTTTATAATTTTCTAAAAAATATAAGGCTCTATTAAAATATTTTTTCTTATCACTATAGTAAATCCATGGATATTTTATTTCTAATAATTTAGCAATCTCTTCTATTGAAGAAGTAGTATCATCTATTTGAGCATCTAATATAGATTGTATTGATATATTACTATTTTTTTCATACTGTTTAATGATTTTTATATCCATTAATAAAAGTTCTTTTGAAGGAGAAGATTTGCTCTTATAAAGGGAATACATATTTTTCAATAACTCTTTATTTTCAAATATAAAATCAACTAACTCTTCTTTCTTCATTTTTACTATCCAACCTGTTTTATTTCATTATTGATATTATAGCCAAAAAGGATTTAATGCTTTTTCTGTTCGAATTACTATAATGTACCCAATTATCTACCAACGGTACATCATCTATCATCTCAAAAGCTTATCCACAAGCACCACTAATTGCTAATGTATAAACTATTATTTTCTCCTCTTTGAGTTCAAGGATATAGTCACCAAAAAGAAAGCTATGTTCATTTGTTGGAAATCCAAAGCTTACCAAAGCTTTATTGTTCTGATAAATTATTCGAGAAAGAGAAGAGGCATCAAAAGGGTCAAATATTTTCTTATGTTCATTGAAAAACTCTTCATTTTTTAAAATTTTAGAGATCTCATTGACAGAATGATCAAGCATAATAGTTTGAGCTTTTTCAAATGCATAGCTATACTCTTTTTTCATTAGTGTGTCATCTCTTAGTATATCTATTCGTTCATCACCTATGAATCTTGACTTAGTTCCATGTGCTGTTTCATACTCTTCTAATGAATAGAAATGTTGTTTTGGAGGGATGAATAACTTCAACTCCTCTTTCATCTCTTTATCTAGGCTCTCTATTGCAGAGCATATCTCAGACTCTTTCCATCGGCTTTTATCATAGAGAGACATCTCTTTTTTCAAGATACAGATATATCCATCTTCTGGTTTTTGTATCGTATATGATTTCATAGAATTTATGATTTTACTCTCTTCATAGGCTTTTTTAAATGCGTGGGTTGTGA
>Ga0256827_10002213_pt1 | contig 12556 bp, 10 predicted proteins | sample CV84metaG_FD_185977 | JGI IMG/M metagenome (GOLD analysis project Ga0256827, IMG submission 185977) | Hydrothermal vent microbial communities from East Pacific Rise, Pacific Ocean - CV84 | ecosystem: Environmental > Aquatic > Marine > Hydrothermal vents | place: Pacific Ocean: East Pacific Rise... | reverse complement strand
CAATATACCAACCTTGGGCTAAAGGAAAAATGCCTATTGCAGGAGGAACTATAATATCATGCAAGTTATTTAAAGAAGCTTCTATAATAGTTTGCTTCAACTCTTGAGACATTATCTTCTGCCTCTATTGATATTTAACTGTTCATAGAGCTGATTTAGAACAGGAAATTCAGTAGAAATGGAGACAAGAGGAAGTGCATTTTTACGTGATAAATTACTCATACTATCTCGTATATTGTCTCTTCTTACTCTATATTTTTCTCTAAAACTGTTACCTGAACTATCTACATCGATCGTATCTACCCCATCGGTAAAAAAGAGTGAAGATGATTTGACTACTTCCTCTTCCATAGGGTCAGAGACAAGCACTGCAATCACATCATTATGTGCATTTATACGGGTTATCTGTTTGGCTGACTCACCATCCATAGCTCTGCCATCTCCTATAAGAACCACAAGATCATCATGTTTTGCTAAAGCAGAGAGTGTTTTAAGAGCTTCTCCTAAATTTATTTTTAAATTGTTGTTATTTGTAGCTTTTAAAAGATGGTTTTGTCTCTCTATCTCAGTCATTAGCTGAACTACGTTTCTCTTAGAGGAGGAGGCTTTGAAAAATTTTACCTCATCATTATTGTAAATTACAGCACCAACTCTATCACCAGTTTCCAATGCTTTAAAAGCAAAAAGTGCTGCAGTATGTGCTGCAGAGACTGATTTCATACGCTCTTTAGAACCAAAGAACATAGAATTCATTTGGGAAATGACAAGCCATACATTTCTATCACGCTCTTCATTATAAACTCTAACATAAGGCTTACCTGTTCGTCGTGTAGCTTTCCAGTCCATATTTCGAGTATCATCCCCTTGTACATACTGTTTCATCTCCGAAAAGTCCATACCTCTACCACGCATACCAGACTGATGCCTACCACTCAATTTACTCATTATGGCAGCATTGGGTCTGATACTAAAATTTTTTGGCATATACCCAAATTTAAGCAGTTCACTTAATGTAACATAAACACCTTCATTTTCATTTTTCATCATTTAAGCAGGCAGTGCAACCAAATTTAAAATAGTATCTATGATGTCATCATTGCTTACACGTTCAGACTGTGCCTCATAACTAGCTGTAATACGGTGGCGAAGCACATCATGCACAACTGCTCTTACATCTTCAGTAGTAGTATGGTCTCTACCCTGTAACCACGCATAAACACGCGAACACTGGTCAAGCCCCAATGAAGCTCTTGGACTTACCCCTACATCGATGTATGATGCCAGTTTCTCATCATACTTTTCAGGGTAACGTGTGGCAAAAACAAGGTCAACAATGTATTGAATGACTGTTTTAGAACTCTGTACCTTTGCTATCTCATCTCTAGCAGTAAAAATTACATCTTGAGGTATCTCTTCACTTTTTTCTACTTTCTCACCACTCTTTTCACCTCTCACAAGTGCAATTACTTCCATCTCAGACGCTTTATCTGGGTAAGTAATATTTACATGCATTAAAAAACGGTCTTTCTGTGCTTCAGGCAAAGGATATGTACCCTCCTGTTCTACTGGGTTCTGCGTTGCCATAACTATGAAAAGTTTAGGCATTTTATGTGTTTTTCCTGCCACTGTCACCTGTCTCTCTTCCATCGCTTCAAGCATTGCTGCTTGTACTTTTGCAGGGGCACGGTTGATCTCATCTGCCAGAATAATATTCCCAAAGATTGGTCCTTCTTCAAAACGAAACTTATACTCACCTCCATCTTCATACATATTTTCAGAACCTGTCACATCAGAAGGAAGCAGATCAGGGGTAAATTGAATACGTGAGAACTTAGAGTCTATAACATCTGCCATAGCTCTTACTGCTCTTGTTTTCGCAAGACCAGGTAAGCCCTCTACAAGTAAGTTTCCATTGGCTAACAAACCGATAATAAGTCTTTCAACAATATTTTCCTGTCCAATAATGGAAGCATTCATCTTTTGTTGTAATAGTTGGATGGATTCGTGAGGGGTCATGGTAATTCCTTAAAGTCTGTGTAGATAATTTATACATTTAGATTTAGGGTAATCCCCAAATCTAATAGGCTCTATTTAGCCATTTTATTGTTGTTCGAACTCATCACTTTTTTCATGACCTTATCTAATGAGAAGCTTCCAACTTCTTGCATTGGAGGGAATTCTTTAAATGTATTTAAGAACTCAAATGCTTTGACCTGTGCAGGCACGAGTGCATAAAGGTGATCAAATTTCCATTTTTTATAGAAAAATGAGCCGTGTATATCTGCACCTTCAAATGGATCCATTTTTAAGTTAAAGAGTTTAGGCATACGAAGTGTAACAAATGGCTCTTGCCAAACATCTGCACCGTGAGCTCTCTGTTCCATAAACACGACTTTCCAGTTATTGAAACGAAGGGCAGCCAGTTTACCATCATCTGTCCAGTAAAAGAATTCGTGACGTGGCCACTCTGCTTTACCTTCAAAGAATGGTTTTAGGTTATACCCGTCAAGATGTACTTTATACTCACGATTAAGTGCTTTAACCCCACCTTTTGCTAGTTTTTCTTTTATCTTGTCATCACCAGCTGCTGCTAAAATCGTTGGTAACATATCTTCATGTGCACCAATTTCATTAATGATCTGTCCAGGCTTGATGACACCCGGCCATTTAATAAGGGCAGGTACACGGTAACCACCTTCCCAGTTAGTGTTTTTCTCTCCTCTAAATGGAGTTGTTCCTCCATCAGGCCAAGACATAGACTCTGCACCATTGTCTGAAGAATACATAACGATTGTATTGTCTGCGATTTTTAGTTCATCTAACTTGTCTAAAAGTTGTCCAACATGACCATCATGTTCTACCATACCATCTGCTGTCACACCTAGACCTGTTACCCCTTGAGACTCTTTTTTGAGGTGAGTCCATACATGCATACGTGTTGAGTTATACCACAAGAAAAATGGTTTTTTAGCTTTAACTTGACGCTCCATAAAATCTAAAGCTGCAGCTACAGTTTCATCATCTATTGTCTCCATACGTTTTTTAGTTAATGGACCAGTATCTTCGATTTTCCCATCTGCAAATGAATGTATAACACCACGAGGACCAAATTTCCTCTTAAACTCTGGGTCTTTAGGGTAGTCAACATTTTCAGGTTCTTCTTCTGCATTCAGGTGATACAGGTTTCCAAAAAACTCATCAAAACCATGGTTTGTTGGTAACATACTATCTAAGTCACCCAAATGGTTTTTACCAAACTGACCTGAGACATATCCTTTATCTTTAAGTAACCCTGCTATGGTTGGCGCCTGCATAGGCATACCCTCTTTTGATCCTGGCAATCCTACTTTAAGTAATCCTGTTCGTATAGGAGATTCTCCCATAATGAAAGCAGCACGTCCTGCTGTACAAGACTGCTGACCATACCAGTCAGTAAAAACTGCACCCTCTTTTGCAATACGGTCGATGTTTGGTGTTTTATATCCCATCATTCCCATGTTATAAGTACTAACATTGAACCAACCAATATCATCACCCCATATTACCAATACATTTGGTTTGTCTGCTGCATTGAGCAGTGTTGTACTCAGTACAGTAGCTGCAAAGGCTATTTTCTTTAAATTCATTTTTTCTCCTGTATTTAGACCTGTATAATTACAAGTTCACTACAATATGATAACGTAATTATGAGCAATTAAATATCCACTTTACGCCATATTTTACAAAGGATAAATCACCTTCCAATCTTTTTTCATATCTATAACACTCCAATTATGCTCTTCTGCATAATTTAAACCCTTATCTAATTTTCCTATATGTGATTTTCTATCATATGCCCACTCTCTTTTCCCATCTGTATGATGTACATAAAGTTCCAAGGTTTTATACTTTTTATTTGCTTCGGTATATAACATCATGTCAAAATCACCATCAGAATTACCAAAAGCTGCTACAGGTCGTTTACCTATATGGTAATGAATACCAACTGGCTTTCCTTCATTATCATCAATAAATTTGATTTTTGGTACTCTCACAATTTTTTTGTCCTCATACTTCACTTCTATCTGTGAACCTATAATCTGGTTACTTGGAATACCATATACTTCAGATGCCCAAGGACGCATAAAGTCAATACCACCTCCTGAAACAATAAAAGTCTTAAACCCATTAGAACGAAGATATTCTAGTAGTTCAAGCATCGGTTGAAATACAAGTTTGGAGTAGTGAACTTTTTTGGTAGGATGTTTTGCTGTTTTAATCCATTCAACAACTACGGCATCAAACTCTTCATCACTCATACCTGCGTGTGTAGCCATTAAAAGAGTAAGAAGACCTTTTTTACCACTTTTAATTAATGATTTCATATCATTTGAAAGTACAGATTTAAAAGGTTCTATTGTTTTCCACTCTGGATGTTTTGGAGCCAAAGCTTTGACTCTATCCATAGCAAAAAAGAGTTGAAAATATATAGGTTGTTCAGACCATAATGTACCATCATTATCAAAAACTGCAATTCTATCTTTTTTAGGGATAAAATCACCACTTTTCTTATTGGTAACTACCTCTACATACTCTATCACATTAGTTCTGTTTTTACCATTATTCCACGAAGGAAGAACATCTTGTGCTGTAGCAAAAGTACCTACTATTAGTATAAGCCCTGTTAGTAATATTTTCACTTATTATCCTTATAATTAAAATTTACTAGATATAATACTGTAATTATTGACTATTAAATATCCACTTTACGACATAATTTATAAGGATTTAACAGTGCAGATACCTAGCATCTATCATATGCATTTTTTTGATAGTGAATTTCTAAAAAGTGCTGTAAGTGATTCAGATACACGCCATCAACAAGTCACAGCAGGTCGTTTTGAGGGAAAAATAAAACGAACAATACTCCCAGATATTACTGTGGATCATGGTCAATACAATCTTAAACTCATTGCACAAGGTGCATTTTCTCCAAATACAGTTACGTTAATGATAATACATCATACAGATGAGATAGGAAAGGTGTGTGGTGTAGATTTGCAAGGTGGAACTCTTATATCTCTACCCATATATGCAGATGCAGAATTTACCATACCTAAAAATAGTAGTTGGACTGCTATTAATGTTTCAAAAATACATTTAGCCAAATATGGATTTACAGTAAATACAATGCAAGTTTTCTCTCTTGATAAAATATCTTTTCATAAATTTAACCAAACTTATCTAAGAATAGAGAAACAATTAGGAGAGGGTAAAGAGAGTCAAGAAGTACTCCAAGACATGATACTATCACACCTCATCCAAACTATTGAAAGTTTAGATAATAAATTAGAACTGCACTATACAGATGGATATCTGATGGCACTCAATATTAGAGATTATATTGTAGAGCATATTGAAGATCCATTACAAATGTATAAACTTTGCCAACTAACAGACAAAAGCGTAAGAACTATTGAGAGAACTTTCAAACAAGTATTTAATCTCACATTAAGAGAATATCATTCATGCTATAGACTTTCACTTGTAAGACAAACACTTATTCATGACAAAAATATTTCTGTCTCCAGTGCTGCATTAAAATATGGATATTTTCATTTAGGTCGGTTTTCAAATAATTATAAAACATTATTTGGGGAATTACCCTCACAAACCTTACATAGAAAAAAACATTGATTTTATCTTGTAAGTATTGGTAAGAGGGTAATTACAATTTACCTTGATAGACTTTAAATACTTTTCCAAAAGATTTCTCCTTTGGAAAATTTAAAACATTACTTATTTAACAAGTTCAGGATCACCGGGGAACCATGTTTTAGCAAACCAAGGTTCAAGTAGATCATAGAGGCGGAACAACATATTCCATCCTCTGTGAGGAATTGTCTGGATCCAGTTATTCTCGTGTCCTTTTGGAGGTTCAGGAGAGTACGTACTGTGACTGAACCTACTTTTGCAGCCTCTGTTAGTATCTTTTTCATACGTGCATCTGGGTTAAACTCTTTTCGTATAATATAGATATTATCTTAGCATAATAAATAGTTATTATCTATCCTAAAAGCGAAAAAATGTAAATTTATAAGATTTTCTTCTGAAAGTTTGTTTTCTGTAAAAAATTTTAAGTACGTATTGAAAATTTGGAGCAAGGTTTTAACCCTGTTTAACGGGACTGAAGTCCCTACTCCTTGTGTGAATAGATTAGAAGGTATTACTTACCTGTATTTTCACTCATTTTTTTCATTCTTGTCTGTAAATAATATACCATCATTGGCAATACTGTCAATGTTAGGAGTTCTGTACCTCACTACATTTAATTTTAATGCTTATAATTTTTGTCATATAATAACCATTGAGTATAAGAGAAAAAGATAGCTGTAAAGTTACTGTGGATAAATAACTTTCCAATCTTTTTTCATATTGACAACTGTCCAGTTGTGTTTATTGGCATAGTCAAGCCCTTTGTCCAATTTTCCTATATGAGATTTTCTATCGTAAGTCCATTCACGTTTTGCATCGGTATGGTGTACATAGAGTTGCAGAGTTTTGTACTGTTTGTTAGCTTCTGTATATTCCATCATAGCAAAGTCACCATCTGAATTACCAAAGGCCGCTACTGGTCTTTTACCTATGTGGTAATGAATAGCTACAGGTTTTTCATCTTTATCATTAAGAAATCTTACCTTTGGAATTCTTACAATCTTTTTATCTACATACTTAACTTCAAGTTCCGAACCTATAATTTGACTACTTGGAATACCATATACTTTAGATGCCCATGGACGCATAAAGTCAATACCACCTCCAGAGACAATAAAAGTTTTAAAACCATTAGCACGCATATAGTCTAAAAGTTCTAACATAGGCTGAAATACAAGCTGGGAGTAGTGTACTTTTTTGGTTGGATGTTTTGCTGTTTTAATCCAATTTAGAACTATGGCATCAAACTCCTCATCACTCATACCTGTATGTGTAGCCATAAGGAGTTCCATAATTCCCTTTTTACCTGAAGTGATTATAGATTCTATATCTCCCTCCAATACAGCTTTGAATGGCTGAGTATTTTTCCATTCAGGATGTTGTGGAGCCAGAGCTTTTACTCTATCTGCAACAAATAAAAATTGGAAATATACTGGTTGCTCTGACCAAAGCGTGCCATCATTGTCAAATACAGCAATACGGTCTTCAAGTGGAATAAAATCTGAACTGTTTTTATCTGTCACACTGTTTACATAGTTGACAATATTAGTTTTTGACTTACCCTCATTCCAAGAAGGAAGAAACTCTGTTGCCTGAAGAGAGAAGGTGAAAAGTAGAGAGAGGGTGAGGAGTATTTTTAGCATAAGGTAGCCTTAATTGATTAATAATCTTAGTGTACTTAGATTAGTCTTTACAATAGCTGCAGCATTTCCCAATACACAATTGATAGCTTAACACTAATTTTTTGGTGCAAAACTAGTAGGTACCCTGTATCATTTGAGTAGTTTATTTTTAATGTCTGCTTCTTCAACTGTAACCAATAAGGCAAGCATTTTAATAAAATACCATCGCAAACACATTACCCATTATAATTTATAATTCTTTTGAAATATATTCTTTGATATTTTTACGATACAATACTTTTAGTTTTCACACGAAAACACATTTAACTAAGGACAAAACATGAAAAAACTCATTCTCATTTCACTTATCGCATCGACAGCACTTTTTGCTGACATGATAACAGATATGGCAACAAAAGTAGCTACTGATCACGTTAAGAAAGAAGCAACCAAAGCAGTAACTAGTGAAGTTACAAAAGCAACAGGTACCAACACAAAAGCAAAAACTGAAAATAATGCAACTAAGAAAAAAGAAGAGTCTTCTATAAAAGATCAAGCCATAGACATGGCAGCAGGAGAAGTAAAAAATAAAACTGGTATAAAAAAATCTATAACAAAAAGTGCAATTAAATCAGTTATTTAATCCAAAACTAAATTTTCACTGGTTCCTCAGCTCCAACAGAGGAACCTAGATTCAAGTAAGTATCCTGTTTTGATTACAAGACTCATCTACTGCTATACCTTTGGTGAAAATGTCTCAGGTTTTACACTTGGTCTAACAATGAGTTTTTAAGCAAGTTCATTTTCTTTTAAATATTCTATTAAAAAGTTATCTGCAATCAAATAGTTATCTCTGCCCCTATTAATTAATAAACCCATATCAACAAGCCCTTTCCTTGCTTTATACAATGATTGAGAATCAAGCTCCATCTCTACTTCATTAGCTATACAATAAGGAGGTTTTTCCATATCTTCGTGGAGCTTTTATCATAATATCAACATGGTCAGTCATTAATTGTCCAAGAGTTCTTTTTACTTTACTTTACTTCTATCAAAAAACTTTTCACCATTTGCAGGTTTTCCTATTTCAAACATTATCTACTCCTATACTTTATTGGCAGATAATATAATAGTCTAATTAAGTATATACTAAAAAAGGTGATATACTCTAATACAAACTATTCACTAGCTCCTCAGATCTATAGATTGCTATTTAAAATAGCAGATACTTTATCTTGATATTTGTATTCCGATATTGTATTGTGCAGCTGGAGCTGCACAACAAGTAGTGACTGTAATGGGACCGAACTCTCTACTCTAAATTTTTCTACTATGCATTATAATTAACTTGATTTCTTCCATTTTGTTTTGATGCATACAGAGCTTCATCGGCTTTTTTATATATCTCATCTGTTGAGAGAGTGTCATCATCCTTTATAATGTATAATCCACTTGATGTTGTTAGAAATTTTGAAGCACTATTTCCCGTATGCTCTATTTTTAATTTTTCTATATTTTCTCTTACTCTGTTTGCTGTTAATAAGATTTCATCAGTACTTTTACCACTATATATTAAACCAAACTCCTCACCACCTAGTCTAAAGATATAATCATTATGACGCCTTAGAGTATCATGTAGTGATTGAGCTACAAGTTTTAATGCAATATCTCCAGCTTGATGCCCATAAATGTCATTGTATTGTTTAAAATGGTCTATATCTATAATTACAAATGCCAATAACTCTTTTTTTCTTCTACAAAGTTCTATTTGCTTAGGAAAAACATCATCAAAATGTCTTCTATTATATAAAGCTGTTAACCCATCAGTAATAGCAATCTCTTCAACTTTTTTCTTATCTGATATGTCATGCCTAATCGCTACATAACTGAAAATATTACCATTTGCATCAAATTCAGGTGAAATATCTGCTTCTACCCAATAGTAACTGCCATCTTTTTTCCTATTTTTAATTTCACCACTCCAAGTTTTACCATCTTTTATAGTTGCCCACATATCTTTAAATACACTTTTTGGCATATCTTTGTGCCTAATAATATTGTGTGGTTTACCAACTAATTCCTCTCTGGTATATTGTGATATGACACAAAATGCATCACTGGCTTCTGTAATAATACCTTTCAAATCTGTTTTTGAATAGATAACATATTTACTCATAGTCAATATGCTATTATTTAGTTCTTTTGACTTTTTTACAATAAGAGAATCTTTATTTTTTAACTCAGTTAAATCAATAAGAGATGTAATCCTAGTTGGTTTATTATTGATAATTCTATACTGTCCCTTGATCAATACAGGAAATATCTCTCCGCTCTGTTTTTGTGCGTATGCCTCATAAGCCAACTGAGATTCATTCACAATATTTTTTTTCACAAGCTCTACCGACTGTGGTGCTACAAACTCAAATGGTGTTTTACCTATGGCATCTTCTAAATTTTTAAATTCAAAAAGTTTTATTCCTGCTTCATTTAAATTTATACATGCATTGTCTTGAAAAAGTCCTATAGTTTCTATGGCATTATTAAACAGATATTCAAAATATTCTGATGATTTATTTACCTCTTCTCTGGTTAATTCTAACTCTTTATTAAGTGAAGAGAGTTCATTATTTGATCTTTTTAAAAGATAATGTCTATATAATCCAAATATGATTACAAGGAATACAACAATTAATATCTGCCAGATTAAAGCATGATCAATACCCTTTTCATATTTAATTGATATCCAACTGTTTAAAATACTTTGCCGTTGTTTTGTATCTATATTATCTATTGCCTTTTGAAAGATATCAAATAAAATTTTATCATCAGAGCGTACACCAATACCTAATGCCCATTTTTCATAAAATTTACCAGTAATCTTTAACTCACCATTAAATTCAGTTTGAAATTTGTATCCTATGCTAGCCAATGTCCCAATATATCCAAACAGTTCACCTTTACGTACTCTGTTTAATCCATCTGTAATATTTTCAACTTCAACAATATTTAGGTATGGATGCTTCTTTTTTAGTATCTCTATAAAAGCATAACCTTTAGTAATACCAACTTTTTTATTTGTTAGAGATTCTATATCGACAACAAAAGGTATATCTGATTTGGTTGCTATGACAAGTGGTATCTTTAAATATGCTGTTGTAAAATTAAGATATTTTTTTCTCTCCTTGGTTTCCATAACTAAGGACATAATATCACATTTTCTACTCTTCGCTAACTCTATAGACTCTTCCCAAGTTTTTACGGGAATTACTTTTATATCAGTATTTAAAGTCTCTCTAAATATATCAAAGTAATCAGCTGTCATGCCTATATGCTTACCATGTTTATCTATCTTTTCAAAAGGCATCCAATTTGGATCTACACAGAGGTTTATCTGTTTTTTGTTTTTTAAATACTCCTGCTCCACTTGCGTAAGATTAAGTTGAGATGCAAATAGAGATAGTGATAATATACCTATTAGTAATAGCAATCTAACCATATTTTAACCTCTAATAAATTCAAATTAATATATTATACTCTTTTTAACTAAGATATTTTAATCTCATTATATATTTCAAAAGTCTCTACTTCTAAGTTCAATATTAACCTATCGTTTATAAAATATGTTATTATTTTCAAATAAATGGGAACCTCTAAAGATATTGTGTGTATCACCTATTGCTAGAGGCTCCAATATAACACAAAGGATTGTAATGGAAAAAATAGTATGTGATGTTTTAATCATAGGTGGTGGACCGGCAGGTGGAGTTTGTGCAGTTACGGCTAAGATGAACTATCCAGATAAAAAAATATTGGTTGTACGTGAAATGGAGGTACAGATGGTACCTTGTGCTATTCCATATATATTTGGACCAACACTTGGTAGCAGTGACAAAGATATTGCCTCTTGTGCAAAGGCAGGAGAGATGGGTATAGAGACCATTATTGCAGAAATACACGATGTTGACAGTAGCAAAAAAATCGCATTTACAGATACTCATGAAATCTCTTTTGATAAACTAGTATTTGCAACAGGATCTCTGCCTTTCGTACATCCAACACTAGAATCAGCACTTAGCCTAGAGGGTGTTTTTACCGTACCTAAAAACAAAAAGCTCATAGACAAAGCAAAAGCCTATACCGACCCTATAGATGACATTATTGTTGTTGGTACAGGGTTTATAGGCATTGAGATGGCAATGGAGTTTAGAGAAAATGGAAAAAATGTAACTGTAATAGGTGGGAGTGAACACATTCTTAAAGGTGCTTTTGACTCTGAAGTATCTATGCAGGCAGAGGAGATTCTTCTCTCTCATGGCATCACTTTTATTGGTAATGACAGAGTAACAGCAGTTATTGACAACAATGGTGACAATGTTGTTAACAGTGTACAGCTCAAAAGTGGAAAAATTGTAAATACTCAAGCCGTTATTTTAGCAACAGGCTACAAACCAAATACAGAATTGGCAAAAAAAGCAGGCATGACTTTAGAGTATTATGGAGGCATTAAAGTAGATGAGTATATGAGAACAGAAAACCGTGATATTTTTGCAGTTGGTGACTGTAGTGCAAGAAGAGGGTTCATAACAAAAGCACCTTCAAAAGTGATGCTTGCATCAACATCTGCAGCAGAAGGACGTGTGGCAGGTAGTTCTCTTTTCCGTCTCAAATACATAAAAGGATTTAGTGGAACAATCGCTATTTTCTCAACAATGGTAGGCAAAACAGCATTTTCATCTGTTGGAATTACCGAAGAGGAAGCACTCAAAAATAATGGTGAAGTTGTTGTAGGTACATTCTCAGGAATGAACAGACACCCTGCAAGCATTCCAAATGCACACAATCAATTTGTCAAACTTGTTGCACTACGCCATGGTGGACAGATTATTGGTGGTCAAATTATTGGTGGAGAGGAAGCAGGAGAGATGATTAACATAATTGGTGTCATGATTGAAGCAAATATGACTATTTACCAAGTGATGTCTCTACAAGTAGCAACACAACCAATGCTAACAGCCGCACCAACCAATTACCCAATTATTATGGCAGCTACAATGATTGCCCAAAAGATTGAGAACTAATATTTGTGAAACGGGGTTGAAACCCCTGCTCCAGATATTAAGCTTTATGCTTTTTTGAATATAGTACGGCAAGTGGTTGTGCTGAGAGACCGTGAAGAATGATACTTAGTAGTATGGTTAGAGATGCTACTGTAAAGATTTGTTCATGCCCTTCTACATTTC
>Ga0256827_10002212_pt1 | contig 12567 bp, 12 predicted proteins | sample CV84metaG_FD_185977 | JGI IMG/M metagenome (GOLD analysis project Ga0256827, IMG submission 185977) | Hydrothermal vent microbial communities from East Pacific Rise, Pacific Ocean - CV84 | ecosystem: Environmental > Aquatic > Marine > Hydrothermal vents | place: Pacific Ocean: East Pacific Rise... | reverse complement strand
ATTTATTGCCCGTTACCGTAAAGAGATGACAGGAGGAGCGACCGATGAGGAGCTTCGTGAGTTTCATGAAGTCTACCTCTCTGCCAAACGGCTTCTTGAACGAAAAGAGGAGATTTTAAAACTCTTAGAGGAGCGAGGAGTCTTAACGATTGAGCTAAAAACTGCCGTCAATGAGGCGTTGACCATGACAGCGTTAGAAGATGTCTACCGACCCTACAAAGAGAAGAAAAATACCCGAGCCTCCCAAGCGATTAAAAATGGGCTTGAACCGTTGGCAAATCAGTTGCAGTCAGCCAAGCTCAGTGAAAAAGAGTTTGAAGTAAAAGCGAAAAGCTTTGTGCTTGGTGCTGTGAAATCGGTTGACGATGCCATTAAAGGGGCAAAAGATATTGTGGCTGAACGGTTTGCTGACAACCCCAAAGAGCGTAAGATTGTGCGTGAGATGACCGAAAAACATGGTCTGTTAGAGGTTAAAAAGGGAAAAGCGTTTGAAGAGAACGGGGTCTACAAAAACTACAAAGAGCATTCCGAGCGTGTGGCGTTTGTCCCTTCGCACCGTTACCTTGCCATTCGTCGTGGAGAGAAAGAGAAACAGCTTTCAGTGAAAATTACCATTGATAGTGAGCGATATTTGGAGACTCTTAAACGCTACAAACTGCGTGACCACATGGGGAGTTCTAAAAAGATTCTGTTTGAAGCCTACAGCGACGGGTTTAAACGACTGCTCTATCCGTCGATTGAGCGAGAGGTTGCCTCACTTTTGAAAGAGAGGGCTGACTTGGCTGCCATTGCTGTTTTTGGTCAAAACTTGGCACAACTCTTTATGACCCCACCTGTGACAGGGAAGGTACTGTTGGGGGCTGACCCAGCCTACAAGAGTGGGTGTAAGTTGGTGGTTTTGGACAAAAATGGAGAGTATTTGGAAGATGCCCTTATCTTCCCAACTCCTCCTCGGTCGGACTTTGAAGGGTCACGACGAGTGGTGCTTGATTTGGTCAAGAAATATGGGGTTGATGGGGTGGTTATTGGAAATGGAACAGCCTCCAAAGAGACCCAAGAGTTTTTTGCCACCATCAACAAAGAGTTGGGAGGAAAGTTGAAATATACCGTGGTCTCCGAAGCAGGAGCATCGGTCTATTCGGCATCCAAAGTGGCAGCTGAGGAGTACCCCAATTTGGATGTCACGGTGCGTGGGGCAATCTCCATTGCAGGGCGTGTGCGTGACCCGATGGCAACCTTGGTGAAGATTGACCCAAAATCGTTGGGAATAGGGCAGTATCAACACGATGTTGACCAAAAACTTTTGGAGCGTAAACTTCAAGAGGGAGTTGAGGCGTTGGTCAACGCTGTGGGGGTCGATGTCAACTCAGCCTCAGCATCACTCTTGTCGTTTGTGGCAGGGGTTGGGGCGAAGTTAGCGAAGAGCATTGTGGCACATCGTCAAGCAAACGGAGCATTTAGAAGCAAAAAAGAGTTACTCAAAGTAAAAGGCTTAGGAGCAAAAGCCTATGAGCAGATGGCAGGATTTATCCGTATTCGTGAGGGGAAAAGTCTCTTGGATAATACAGGTATCCACCCCGAGAGTTACGCTGTGGCAGAGGCACTTCAAAAACTCTCAGAAATCTCAGATGTTAAGGCTATTTCAGCAAAGTTTGGGGTGGGAGAAGCGACCATTCAAGATATTTTAAAAGAGCTAGCCAAACCAGGGTTTGACCCACGTGAAGAGTTGGAGGCAATTCCTTTTAAAGATGAGTTGACAGAGATAACCATGTTACGTGAAGGAAGCATTGTCTCAGGGGTAGTGAGAAACATCGCCGACTTTGGGGCATTTGTTGATATTGGGTTAAAAAATGATGGGATGATTCACATCTCACAGATGAGTCAAAAACGGATTAAACACCCCTTGGAAGTGTTGTCGGTTAACCAATATTTGGCACGGATTGAGGTGATAAGTGTGGATATTGAGAAGGGTAAGGTGGGGTTGAGTTTGAAAGAGGTTTAAGGCATTAATTTGAAGCCATCTCAAAAAATGAGATGGTTGAGAAAAGTTAATTACTGCACGGTAAATGATGAATTTTTATACGTTTGAAACGTATTGTTTTTAAAGTATCTTACTTCATATTCTCCATTTTTTAGAGTAATATCTTTGCTCATTTCGTAGTATGGTATAGGGGCATTTTCATCTACTTTAAAATCTTTTACCCACGCCCAACTAATGACATTATTCCAAGAATTAGAGTCACTCTTCTCATAGACTCCAACCCAGTCTTTAGGATTGTTATTTAACCTTTTATGGATATTACTTAAATGAAGTTCAATTTTAAGCTTCTGATTATTAGCATCATAATATGTATCTCTAAGTGAGCGTAAGTTTATATCTTTATCTCCAATATTAAAAGAAGATTTTTTATAAGTAGTAAACGTATTATTTTTAAAGTATCTGACTTCATACTCTCCATTTTGGAGATGGATGTTTTTAGTTCTACTTACCCAGACAGGTTGATGTCCTCTTCTATCGTCATAATCAAAATCTCTTGCCCATGCCCAAGTTAAAACATTGCCCCACGCATTAGAGTCACTTTTTTTATAGAGACCAACCCAATCTTTTGGTCTACTATTTAGTCTACCATCTGGAGTTAAAATAAATGAAAAATTGGTTGCACCATTATGGGGAGTATAAAAAACAGACATCTCTTTTAAGTGTAATGGTCTATCTTTTTTAATGGTGAAATCAAAAGCTTTATAGGTAGTAAATGAATTGTTTTCAAAGTAGCGTACTTGGTACTCTCCAGCTTTGAATATTTTTTGATACGTCAAAAAAGAGTATTTTTGATTAAGCGTTGCTAAATCTTTAACCCATTTCCACATAATAACATTACTCCAAGCATTGGATGCATTTTTAGGATAGATTGCAATCCAATCTTTTTCTCCTATACTGTTCTTCAAGATAGATATTTTAATATCCCCCTCAGCCTCTATATCGGTTAGTGTAACACTTGGTTGAGCCAAGAGAAATGTACTGAAAAGTAGCAGCGTCACTGTAATTTTTTTAAACATATTTAATCCTTTTTTATTAAAAAATAACATTATTATATAATGTTTTATGTTCTTTTTCATTGAAATACAAATTTTTTAAATAGTAGTTAATATCTTTTATGAAAAAGAGTTTACATTAGGTTATTTATTTTTATTTTTTCTAACAAGAGGAATGATTTTAATCACCACTATTGTACACTTAGTAAACTCAATTAATATTCAGGATACCTTTTATGAAACAACAATTTATGCAAGATTTACAGACAATTTATGATGAGCTTCAAAAACGCCAACAATCTCTGAATGATTACTATAAACTGCTAGAGGGTGAGCATCTGGAAGCTGCTTTGGTGGTTGAAGATTTTCTAAGCAAGATGGAGCTTCCCATCAACAAAGAGACACAGATGGCAGCGTTAACCCGTTTGGTTAACTTACGAGAGGATGCGTTGGACCAAGTGCTTCAAAAAGAGGGATTTTCCGAAGAGCAGATAATTGATAAAAAGGAAAAAGCGTATCTGTTTGCTAAAGAGATGCATCTGAGTCGTCATGAATATTTTATTGCATGGATTAAATCTGAAAATCTCTTAAGTCCGTTTTACCGAAAACTTATTAAAGGGGTACATCTTATTGGTGAGTCATTAAGCACGTGGCAATCGGCTTGGACGGCAACTATTATTAATGGGGTAAACAGAGAGCTTTTAAAAGAGTATAATGGTGATGAAGAGGCTATTTTAACCATGCTTCAAGAGAAACATCTTTTGGATGTTGACCAAAATGGTGAGGTAGGGGACCGTTGTTATTCTGTACTTCAAAAAGGTGCAGATGGTGAGTATCGTTCTGTAGCATACAGTGTGGCATTTCCCAATGAAGTAGCAGAGGTTGTCTCAACCATTGAAGATTTAGTGGAAGAACTCTCACTGGTTGATGATAAAGTATTTCAACAAAAAGGTCAGTGGATTGTCTATCTAATTGCGATTAAACGGGCATTTGCACAACCTCAGCCTAGGAAGCTTATTGAGTACTGGGCAGATGTTGACCGAGCGTGGATGCGAATTACTACTCCTCTGCAAGTGGGACATCCGTTGGAGTATTATGAAGACCACTTTAGAAAAGCCGTTGCGTTGGAGTGGGATTTACGGATTGTGAATCCTAAGCTACAAGAGGGGTCAATGACCCGAGAGAACATCAACGCATTTGCTTCTAAATTGGCTGAGCAGATTGAGGGAGAGGTGCTTCCGACTATTGAGAAGAACCAAAAACAGGTAGAAGAGACGCAACTCTACATTGGGCAACCCGTTCTCTACTACGGAGCAGAGTTCAATGGACTCTTTTCTGCACAAGTTGTCCCTAACGATGAGCAGGTATCAGCTGAGTGTGGTAAAAAAATCTTTGCCTATGCTGACTTTGTGATGGAGAGTAAAAAAGCCAAACCTACCATGCAACTCTCTGTAGATACATTTGGATTAGAGTTTGTGCAACAGCAAAAAGAGCTAGTAGAGACAAACCCTGAGCTGTGGCAGAAAATCTACGATGTCTCCACCATTGGGCATGAGTTTGGTCATATTTTATGGATTGACAATGATACCGAGAGTACCATGAACCAAAGTGGTCAATTTAAAAATATTGAAGAGTTCAAAGCCACAGCTGGAGGAGTTATGGCATTTTTTGAGAATGAAGAGGAGTCGTTAAAAAAATATTTGGTTAATGATTTAGTCAGTCGAGCTGTAGGCTTAATGGCGTGGCGAGAAGTGGGCGAAGTATTACCCTACTACTGTGAGGGGCTTATCCATCTGAGTATTCTCTTTAACTCAGGAGTTATTACCTATGGTGATAAGATTGAGATTCATTATGAGCAGTACGATAAAATGAAAAAAGCCTATCAAGAGGCGTACAAAACCTTGGCACAACACTATATTGACAGAGAGGATGCTTTGGTATATTTAGCACAATATACTCAAAAAAAAGAGGGTATTTTTCTTCCTATAGATAAGAATATTTTGGATTTTGTAGAGCACTATTATCGTCAATATAAAGAGATTGGACAGAAGGTGTATAATGTTTAAAAGAAATTTACTATTAATCTCAACTCTTCTACTCTTAACAACAGGGTGTGGTAGCTCTGCTACAGCACCCAAACAAGATAGAAGTACAACGGGGATAAAGAGTAAGTTTTTCAATGATAGTGCGTGTGATGTAATTATTGATAAAGAGTTTTTGGAGATATGTTATGACAATCAATTAAAAGCTGCTAGAGGGGTATCTTATACTTTAGCAGGGGATTTGGTTAATGAAGAGAATATTAAAGATAGACCCTATTTTTATGCTGAAGAGAGTGTAGATGAAGCGTATCGTGCCTACTATTCTGACTATACTAATTCTGGGTATGACCGTGGGCATTTGGCTCCTGATGCTGCGTTTGATTGGAGTGAGGAGAGTCTGGATGCAACCTACTCTTTAGCAAATATTATTCCTCAAGTACCTGAGGTGAATCGTGATATGTGGGTAGATGTTGAACGATATGCACGAATAAAGGCAGTTGATTTTGGTAAAGTGAATATTCTAAACATTGTTAAGTATAATAAAAGACCAAACCGTATAGGTGACAATAGTATAGCTGTCTCAGAGGGATTTTATAAGATTCTTTATGATGAAGATAGTGGCTATGAAGAGTGCTATTACTACGCTAATAAGCCTAATAAGAACAGTTTAAGTGATAAGCGAGCAAGCCATTTAGTTAACTGTGATACGGTACAAAATTAAGGATAAACAATGAGAGCATCAGCAAAACATATACTAGTAGAAGATGAGGCGACTTGCCAAGCGTTAAAAGAGCAGATTTTAGCAAATGAGGTAACTTTTGAAGAGATTGCACGAGATAAATCGTTATGTCCTTCAGGTGTAAAAGGTGGTGATTTAGGAACTTTTCGACAAGGACAAATGGTACCAGAGTTTGACAAAGTTGTCTTTAATGATGAAGTTGGCGTGGTACATGGCCCCGTTCAGACACAGTTTGGCTATCATCTCTTACTTATTACAGAGCGTTCATAAACGTTTAAATTAAGAAAAAATGATACACCTTTCAAGATATAAGTTATAAATTTAGATGAATGGTTTTAATGTCTTCTAGGTAAAAGTAAGTTTAGACTATAATTTGAACATGAAAACTGTACATTTTTTAAACAATTCAGAACAAATTGAGAATATTGTTAAGGGATTTAGCCTTACACGCTCTCTTTTTGTCTCCTCTCTATTGACAGGAGAACCCCATACAGGTAAAAAATCTCTCATAAAACAACTTTTCCCCAGTGCCTTTTGGGTAGATGCTTCTGAAAAAGAGGTTTTGGAAATTGCATTAAAAGAGCATAGTGAAATTGTGATTTATAATTTTCATACCATTTTAAATTGTGACCATTTAAAGTTTGAAAATAAGAAAATTATTGCTATTTCTGATAAGGTTAATAACAGAGCAAGAGCCGAGAAAAAATTTGCTTTTATCTACACCATGCCAAATTTAGAAAAACGAGACGATCTTCCATCACTTATTAGTAGTATTCAAAAAATAGTAGAAGAGGAGCTTATGGTCACCGAACCCGTTGAGCTAGATAGTAGTCAGTTAGACCTTTCACAAAATTTTCGCTCACTTAAAGCCTCTATCTCTCGACAAGTGGTTGTTAAAAATTGTAGTAAAGAGGATATTCAAAATATCTTATTTGACTATTTTATGAAACATCTTGAAGGAAACAATGTCTACCGAGAGCATCTTCCTCTCTTTGAGTCAGCCCTTATTGAGGCAGGGCTTCAGAAACATAAATCTCAGCTCAAACTCTCTAAGGTATTAGGGTTAAATCGTAATACCTTACGAAAAAAGATTGAGGAGAACAATATTGATTGATTTTAAAGTTTTTATTGAACATGACTCAAATCCATTTATTCTCTTTACGAGTGAAGGAAAAGTACACTACTTAAACACCTCGGCTGAAATTCTCATGGGGGCAGTTACCCCTAAAGAGCTGTTTACCTTGGCTGTGAACCATGCCCCAAAATCGTTTGGCTACAACAAGAGCTTGCTTGACCTCTCTTACGGTTCATTTAAATATTATGGTATCAATATTGTCTATGAAAATGAAGCTTTTTTGGGGATACAACTCTACAATAAACCGATGCCTACCATTAAAAATATTAACAGTTTAACAGGGTATATTACTACGGATATTAATCTACTTCTTCAAGCGAATATTGAACTTTTTAATATTAATTATGAGGGAAATTTAAAACTTTTTACCGACTATAATATTCCAAAGTTTAAAATTTATCAAAATAACTTCTCTATGTTACTACGTGGATTACTTTTTCAATTTTCAAAAACAAAAAATCTCTATATTACGATGAAGATTAAAATAGGGGAGAGGGTTCGTATTAATGAAAAACAGTACTCTATTGTTGAGCTACTATTTGAATCGGAAAATAGAGAACATTTTAAAGATGATAATCTAGAAAAAATAGCATTAGAGCATCATATTAATATTAATCTACAAGAGAATTCAATTTTATTAGAGATTCCAGCAATTAATTAGTGAAGAAAAAAGAAGATACTCTACAAGTGTGAAAGGTCTTGTAGAGTAAAGTTTTGAGAAAATGTGAAAATCACACATAGCAGTTTTATGACATACTATGAAGGTCAAATAACCATGAGAAGACTCATGGTTATTTAAGTTTTAATTATAGTGAAAATGGAACAGTTAAGTAAGCTTGAACTGTGTTACCATCGAGAGAATTATCATCACTACTTGTGTTAATAAGTGCAAGAGTTGCATCAACTGGACCAACTTTTTTAGTTGCTGTTAATGTAATTTCATTCATCTCATCAGCAGCAGCATTGCTGTCATTGGTTACAGATGTATATTGAGCAGTAAGACCTAAGTCAGCAAGGTTAGATGACGCACCTACAGCAATGGCTTGTGCACCTGGTTTAGATACAAATCCAAAGTTCCACCATGCTTCTGTATAGAGTTTAGAACCACCATATCCACCATAGTTAGCAAAGTTACTTGTTCCTTTGTCATCAGCTTTAGAGTAGGCAGCATATAAATCCATACCATTTGCAGCATATCCAAGTTTTGCAGCAGCTACTGAAGAGTCATCACCAGCATCAGCCATAACTTGTACATATTGAGCACCTACTGTTACACCATCTGCTACACCAGCATCAGCTTGTAACCATACTTTATTATCAGCTGAAGTTTGGTTGTAGTACCATGCTTGTGCTGTGATAGTTGGAGTCAGTTTACTTACTGCACCAAATGCGTAGATAGCTTCACCTAAATCAGCCATACCACCTTGAATATTTGTAAATTGACCATCACCATTAGCTCTTGTTACTGCTGAAGCTACTAGAGTAGTATCTGCAATATCATTATTTACAAATGTAAACGCATCAAATGTATTGTCAACAATGTTCCAAGTCTCTGTAAATGCTAAAGGTGTGTCAAGTTTTTGGCGACCAATAACAGCAGTAGTGTTAGCAAGTTTAGCTGTTACATTAGCAACATCAAGCCATACTCTATCTTTTAATGCATGGTCAACCCAAGTAGCTCCAACAAGTGTATCTTCAAGACCAAGTGTTGTAATACCAGTCATTCCTGCATTAAATGTAATACCATCAGCAATATCTCTTGAGTAGTCAAGACTTACAGCAGCATCACCCATAGTATTAGTTGATTTACTGAAAAGGTCTGCATTACCTGCATCAGTAGTTCCATAGAATAGTTTAGCGTCTCCCGTGATTGTACTCTCACCTGCCATAGCAGATGTTACAGCCAATGCTGCAATTAAACTTAATTTTGTAAATTTCATATATTTACTCCTTTGTATTTTTATGTAGAAGTATTATAATCAAAATTTTTTACAAATATCAAGTTTTCAGTGATTAATTTTTAAACAATTTAAAAAAGGTGTTACTCAAGAATATAAAATAATATATTAGCACTATAATTATTTAAATTGTCTATTTTTTATACAAAATAAACTATTCAATAGTTATAAAATGAAGTTATACTTTGTCATCAAAAAACTAAAGGAGTAAATTTATGAAGAATAAATTTTTAGCACTGCTAACACTGTTAGCTTTACCTATGATTGCATCTGCTGAAGATGTACTAAATACAGGAGATACAGCGTGGATGCTTGTTGCTACAGCATTTGTAATGTTGATGACACCTGCTGGACTGGCACTATTTTATGGTGGTATGACACGAAGTAAAAACGTACTTAACACAATGGGAATGAGTCTGATCGCTTTTGCTGTTGGTACACTGGTATGGGTTGTTGCAGGATATAGTATTGCCTTTGGTGAGGGTGACTTCTTTGGTACAGGAAAAATTCTTTTAGATGGTATTACTGATAAGAGTTTATATAATACTATTCCTGAATTACTATTTGTGGCATTCCAAGGAACATTTGCAGCGATTGCTGTTGCCATTGCGAGTGGTTCAATGATTGAGAGAGTTAAATTTTCAACCTTTACTATCTTTACAGCTCTTTGGATTTTGGCTGTTTATGCTCCTGTAACACACTGGGCATGGGGTGGTGGTACAACACTAAACTTTGGTGAGATGGACTTTGCTGGTGGTACTGTTGTTCACATTAATGCTGGTGTTGCTGGTTTTGTGGTAGCGATGATTCTTGGAAAGAGAAAAGGGTATGGTAAATCTGCTATGAAACCTTTCTCTCCTGTATTTGCTGTACTTGGTGCTGCTCTTTTATGGTTTGGTTGGTTCGGATTTAATGCTGGGAGCGAAGTGGCTGCCGATGGTGTTGCTGGTAACGCCTTCCTTATAACCAATGTCGCTGCCTCTCTAGGGGTTATTGGGTGGTTAATTGCTGAGTATATTGTCTTTAAGAAACCAACACTAATTGGTGGTGCGTCAGGTGCTGTTGCTGGTCTTGTTGCCATTACTCCTGCTTCTGGTTCTGCTGGTGTAACAGGTGCTATTATCATTGGTCTTGTTGGTGGTATCATTGGGTTCATTGGGGTATCTAAATTGAAAAAGATGTTCAATGTCGATGACTCGTTAGATGCCTTTTGGGTACATGGTTTAGTTGGTATTTGGGGTTCAATTGCCACAGCAATTTTTATTGCACCTTACCTTATGGCAGATGATTACAACATGATGGCTCAACTTATGAACCAACTTAAAGCAATTGGCTTAACCATGGTTTACAGTGCTGTTGTGACAGCCATTGTATTCTATGCTGCTTCAGCTCTTACAGGTGGTGGTAGAGTAGATGAAGAGACAGAACATACTGGTCTTGACGAAGCAACACACGGCGAATCAGCCATGAATATATAAGGAGTAGATAGATGAAAAAAATCGAAGCCATCATCAAGCCATTTAAGCTTGAAGATGTAAAAGAAGCATTGGTAGAAGCAGGAATTGAGGGGATGACCATCTCTGAAGTTAAAGGTTATGGAAGACAACAGGGTCACTCTGAACTCTATAGAGGGGCTGAGTATGTGGTGGAGTTTATTCCTAAAGTTAAGATTGAAATCGTGGTAAGTTCACAAGAGTTTGCTGACACAGCTGTGAAAGCAATCAAAGAGGCTGCCCATACGGGTAAAATTGGAGATGGTAAAATCTTTATCTCTGATGTCTCTAATGTTGTTAGAATTCGTACAGGTGAAGAGGATATTGACGCCCTGTAACCCAGTACGATAGTAAGTAACATTTTCTTTTTTATGGGGTGGACTCTCCTCCACCCTGATTATTTTTTAATCAACTTCTAATTTTAAAATTTAAATTTATTTTAATAAACTACACTTTTGATTAGTTTCTATACAACTTTTCTCTACATTTTTCTTCTCTTTTCCAAATTATTTTCGTTAAACTAAAAGCAATTTTAAAGTTAAAAGGAAACTTCATGGAAATGCACTACGTTATTGACACCTTCTTTGCCATCTTTGCAATGGTTCTTATTATATTTATGGTACCTGGCTTTGCCATGCTTGAAGCTGGTTTGGTTCGTACTAAAAACGTGACGTCAGTCTTGACAGTAAACGTTATGATTTATGCTGTGGCATCGCTTTCGTTTATGCTAATTGGATATGAGTACGCATTTGGTTCGTGGGACCATGAAGCGACCAAAAGCGTGAGTAAATATGCTTTCTTTATGTTTCAAATGGCATTTGTAGGTAAAGTAGTTAACATTATGTCAGGTGGGGTAAGTGAGCGTTCACGTATTTTGCCTTTGGCACTTTTTACCATTGCCGTGGGAGCATTTATTTATCCAACCATTGTCAACATTACATGGGGAGCAAACTTCTTAAGTGGTACAATGTTTGACATCTCAGGCATGGCAGACCTCGCTGGTTCAACCGTTATTCACTCAACAGGTGGGTGGGCACTGCTTGCTGCCATTCTCATTATGGGACCTCGACGTGGACGTTATAAGAAAAATGGAGGAGTTCAAGTTATTCCTGCCTCTAACATTCCTTTGGTAACACTGGGTGCGTTCTTACTTTGGATTGGTTGGTTTGGATTTAATGGTGGTTCAGTAGGTGCAATAAGCTCAAAAGAGAATGCCGATGCCGTAGCATTGACCATTATGAATACCAACACAGCTGGACTCGCAGGAGCAATTGTTGGGTGGTTGTTAACCTATGTGACGTATAAAAAGTTCGATATTACCATGATTTTGAATGGGGCATTGGGTGGATTGGTCGCAGTGACAGCTGGTCCAGACCAGTATGACATCTACACACCACTACTTATTGGTGCAATTGGAGGAGCGTTGGTGGTTCTCTTTGTTCCTATTTTTGACAAACTGAAAATGGATGACCCTGTTGGGGCGTTGTCGGTTCACTTGGTTAATGGTATTTGGGGAACACTCGCTGTTGGTATTTTTGTCTCAGATGTGAGCATTATGACCCAACTTAAAGGAATCGCCGTTGTAGGTGCTATTGTCTTTCCAATATCTTTTGTTATAATTTATATTATCAACAAACTCTTTACCCTTCGAGCAGGTGATGAAGAGCAACAAGAGGGAATTGATTATACTGAGTGTGGTATGGAAGCCTACCCAGAATTTAAACGAAGTTTCTAACTGTGTAGGGACAATCCCCCGTGATTGTCCTTTGTATAAATTAAATTAAGGAAAAAACATGAAAAAAATCGAAGCAATTATTAAACCATTTAAACTGGAAGATGTCAAAGAGGCATTGGTCGAAGCAGGAATTGAGGGGATGACCATCTCTGAAGTTAAAGGATACGGGCGACAACAAGGTCACTCAGAACTCTACCGTGGGGCTGAATATGTGATTGAGTTTATCCCAAAAGTGAAAATTGAGATTGTGGTCAGTTCACAAGAGTATGTTGACATCGCTGTTAATGCCATTAAAGAGTCTGCCCACACAGGTAAGATTGGTGATGGGAAAATCTTTGTCTCTGACATTGGACAGGTTCTAAGAATTAGAACAGGTGAAGAGGATGAAGAGGCACTCTAGCCCAAAAGTAACCCTGCTAACACTCCCCCCAC
>Ga0256827_10002211_pt1 | contig 12569 bp, 15 predicted proteins | sample CV84metaG_FD_185977 | JGI IMG/M metagenome (GOLD analysis project Ga0256827, IMG submission 185977) | Hydrothermal vent microbial communities from East Pacific Rise, Pacific Ocean - CV84 | ecosystem: Environmental > Aquatic > Marine > Hydrothermal vents | place: Pacific Ocean: East Pacific Rise... | reverse complement strand
ACGAATTCAGAAAACACTTTTTAGAGAGAAGCGACAGATTATCGAAAATCAGCTTTTCGGAGTTGATATAAATCGGAACTCTGTTCATATCGCAAGGTTAAGATTATGGATTGAACTTTTAAAAGAGAGTTATTACGAAAATGGAAAACTGATAACTTTGCCAAATATTGATATAAATATTAAAGTTGGAAACTCTCTAATTTCGCGATATGATTTAGAAATAAAATTAGATATTGGAAATTATCAAGAAGTTGTAAATAGTTATAAAACGGGTAAAAGAGATAGAGAAGAGATTAAGAGTTTGCATAGGAATTTTCGCTCTCAACTCAAATACAATCTACCTGAAAGTATCAAACTTAGAAAACTGCTAAAAGAGTATGTTGATAGATTTGGGCTTTTTGCTGAATTTATGCCTAAAAAAGATGTTAAAAACTATCTGAAAAAGCATAATTTAAAAGATGAGGATTTAGTGGATTTAGGTCAAGGTGGAAAGTTGCTAAATATCAAAGATTCGCTAATTCTTCAAGCGGTCAGATTGACAAATTATTTTGCAGGTGAATATATTACTGAAATGATGTCAGACGAGGATTTAATCAATTTAACTAAGACAGCTCAAAAAAACTTGAAACCTATTTTGGAACTTGAAAAAGCTATCGAATATATTGAACACGGTGAAATTTACAAAAACAGTTTTGAGTGGAGATTTGAGTTTCCAGAAGCTTTAAGCAAAGATGGAAAATTTATCGGTTTTGATGTTGTGATTGGAAATCCACCTTATGGAGTTTTGCCTACCCCAAAAGAGAAAATCTACTTTTTGAAAAAGTATAAAAGTGCTAAAACGGACAAAGATTTCAAAGGTTCGGTTGATAGCTATTCTCTATTTATTGAAAGAGGTATGAAAATCTCAAAAGGTAGTTATATCAATTTTATTGTTCCACTTGCAATCACTTCTAGCGATTCAGTTTCTCAACTTCACAACCTCATCTATCAGAATTGTGAAAAACTCAAAATTTCATCTTATTCGCATAGACCTGTTAAAATATTTACGGAAGCTGAACAAAGAATTTCAATTATTGAGATGAAATATAATAGGCAACCTACAAAAGAGATTTTAACTACAACTCTAAATAAAAGGTATGCTGAAACCACAGGAGAAGAGATGATGAAAAATCTTGAATATATTAACTCTTTTAGTTTTCAAAGGTATGGACGAATTCCAAAAGTTGGAGAAAAAATTGAGATTGAAATTTTAGAGAAGCTGTTTTCTCTTCCAAAAACTCTTAAAGATTTTTATATTGAAGATGGCAAACCTGTTTTTTATAGAACTTCTGGAGGTGGATATTATAATGTTGTTACGAACTTTTCAACTGGTTCAACTCAAGAAAACTCTATTTTGGTAGATAACAAATATCAAAATTTGGTAGGTGCAATTCTCTCAAGTAGTTTATACTATTGGTTTTACTCCGCATATTCTGATAATTTGCATATAAAAACTTCTGACCTTGCAAATTTCCCTCTTGATTTGACAAAATTTTCTGAAAATGAAATTTCTAATATCTCTAAAATCTATGAGAAATATATGAAAGAGTTGGAATCAAATAGCTATATTGAGGGAGGCTTCAAAAGATATATTGCCCGAAAGTCAAAACCTCTTCTTGATAAAATCGACTTTGCAATCTATAAAAACTTTGACTTGAATTCCGATGAGGTTGATTTCATTGTCAATTTCAGCAAAGAGTTTCGAGTTTAGAATTTTCTACTGTCATTATCGGGCTTCGACCCGATAATCTTTTTATTTGTTGTAATTTTGGAAAAAAGAAAATAAGAAATTGGGTCAAAATTCAGATGTCAGTATTAAGGTTATCCACTCAAAATTACCTACTTCTTAAATCGCTATAATTCTAAAAAAGGAAAAAAATATGTATAACTTTAAAATTTTCAAACATCAGAAGCTTGAAATGGAAATTGAAACTCTAATTGTAGATAAAGTCATCTACTTTAATCTTAATTCTGTTGCTAAAGCTTTAGGAATTAAAGACCCAAATAGCACAGTTAGAGGTTGGTCGGAAATTCATAAAATGAAATTTACAAATAAGAGTTTGAAAGAATTTTCAGGGGTGCATAGTATGCATAGTAGAAAATTAGCAAATTTTGGTGAAACTTTTTTAACAGAAGCAGGTTTAAATAAGATGATTTTTAAATCTCGAAAACCAAAAGCTGAAGAAATTCAAGAATGGGTTTTTGCTGAAGTTTTACCAAATATTCGTAAAAATGGATTTTATCTTTCTCCAAAACTTTCAGAAAAACAGGAAACTCAACTTTTACAAATTGTTCAAGCAAAATACGATAGAAGATATATCGATTTGACTCGAAAAGCGATGATTGACTTTATTATGAAATATTTAGTCGATGAAAATTACACCGTTCGACAATCTCAAGCTCTTTTAAGTTCAGTTTATAATCATTGTCATATTGCGACTTGTCAAAAAGTTGCTAGTCAAATTGTGTTCGATGTTTATAAAAATAAGATGGAAAAAAACTCAATTGAAACTTTTAACACTTTGCGAAAAGTTGTAAAAATATACAAATCAGATTACACATCTGCGATAAATTTTTATGATGAAGAGATGTTGTCAAGATTTGGAAACTACTACGAAATGATTTTGAGAAAAGCTCAAGCTGTAATTGTGAATACAAATATTAAACCGACTCCGCAACTTGTCGCCCGAGTTATTAAACTTGAAGCTGAACATATCGTCAGATTATTTAGTGGTTTAGAACTTGGAACAAGAGTAAAAGGTGTCGGTAGAAAAAAATTAAATTTAGCTGTTTATGATTTGTATGAAAAAGAATTTATTTCAAGTTTAGAGGAAGTCACGAAAACCGTCGATAGTATTTTGGCTCAAGAAACTCGCACTTTTATAATTACTTAATTTATCTGAGTTCGACGAAACTATATCGGTTTTATGAGTAAAAAATACTAAAAAAGATATGTAGATACTTATATCTTCGACCAGAATATCTTTTATTTGTTATAATTGTGAGAAAGATAAGGTGTTAATTTATGGATATAAATATAAAGGCTATCCTTAAAGAATTTCGCAATATATCTTTTGATAAAGTTATATTTGAGGCTATTACAAATTCAATCCAAGCTAATGCAACATCTATTAAAATAGAACTATTTTCAGATAGTTTAAATATAGATAAAAAAGAAAAATATATCTCTTCTTTTTCTGTTATAGATAATGGAGATGGTTTTTCAGATGCAAATCTACAATCTTTTAAAGAATATAAGAGTGATTTAAAAATTGAATTAGGTTCAAAAGGCATTGGTCGTTTTCTATATTTAAAACTTTTTCATAATATTGAAATAATAAGTTTAGATAAAAGTATGGTTTTTTCAGAACAAGGTTTAAAAATAGAGAGTGTTTCTTATAATCAAGAAAATACAAAAATATTTTTTAAAAACCCTTATTCAAAGATTTTTATTAAACTTGATAAATTACATAGTCAAATTAAAGAGCATTTTCTACCATATTTTAAATTATTAGAAAAAGAGATAAATATTACAATTATTTTAGATGATGTTGAAAAAAATATTTCTAGTTTGGATATTCCCAGTTTTAAAACTAAAAAATTTCAAATTAAAAATTATGATTTTATCATAGATTACTCTTTTGAAACAGATAAATTTCTAGGGTATTATTGTGCTGGAAATAGAGTTGTTATAGAAAATAAAAATTTAAATTATGAAAAAAAACTGTTAGGTTTTGATTCTGAAAAACTTACTTTTCTTTTATATTCTAAATATTTTGATGAGACTGTAAATGATGAAAGAGATGATTTTAATATTTATCCGAAAGAAAAAAAACAGAAGAAACTATTTTTTGATTTATCTTGGCAAATAATACATATTAATCTACAAAAAGTAATAATAGATATTTTATTAGATAATGGTATAAATATTCAAGATAAAAAACAGAAAGAAATTGAGTTGTCATTTAAAGAAGCTCCTTTTTTAGCTCATTATATTAAAAGTGAAGAACTTTATTTATCTTCAAAAGAGATTATTAAAAATGCTAAAAATAGATTAAATAAAGATAAAGATTTTTTAAGAAATCCTAAAAATATTGAAAACAACGATTTTAATCATAAATTAAATCTTGTGACTCAATCTGAATTAGCAGAATATATTTTTGATAGAGAAAAGATTATTAATAGATTAGAATTACTTACATCTAACCGTCAAGCTCTAGAAAAAGAGATACATAATCTATTTATGAAGCAGAGAACAAAAGACTCGAATAGTAATTATAAATCTAATAACTTATGGCTTTTTGATGATAGATTTATGAGTTACGATAAAGTTTTCAGTGAAATTCATTTAAAAGGTATTTTTCCTGAACTACTGAAGAATATGCGACGACCTGATATTTTAAGTATTGTTTCGAATACTTATGATAAAGAAAAAATTACTGATATTGTAATTATTGAATTAAAACGAGCTGATGAAAAAATATCGCCTAGTGAGGCTAGAACGGAATTATTAAGATATTCAAGATATGTTGGTGAATCTGATTTACAAAATAAAGTTAGAATTTGGAGTTATGCTTTTTTAAAATTTGATGAAGAAACAGAACTTGAATTAGAAGATGATAATTATAATAAAATTATAACAAATAATAAATATCCAATTTATTATAAATATTATCAAAATAGAAATACAATTATTAATTTTTTAGATTATAACTCTCTTGTATCTGATGCAAAAGCGAGAAATAAAATATTTATAGATATTTTAAAAGGAAGCAATATATAATCTCCCCTCTCGGGGAAACTTTCAGAAAAATTTCTAACTCTACTTAGATTTGAATATAGATCTTAATTTAGATTCAGCCCAAAGTTTGGAAAATATCAGAGTTTTAATTAATCAAGAAACTAAAGAAATTTGGTTTGTGGCAAAGGATATTGCAGATATTTTAGGAATTAAAAATAGTCGCCAAGCTTTAAGTGATTTAGATGAAGATGAAAAAATAGTGTCATTTTAAATGACGGAAATAGAGGAAACCCAAATATGGCTATTTTGAATGAATCTGGACTCTATTCTTTAATTATGAGAAGTCGAAAGCCAATAGCTAAACCGTTTCGCAAACTTGTTACACAAAAGATTTTATTTCAAGTTTAGAGGAAGTAAAAAGAACCGTTGATAATATTTTGGCTCAAGAAACTCGTACTTTTATAATTAATTAAAGGTTATCCACTCAAAACTACCTACTTCTTAAATCGCTATAATTCTAAAAAAGGAAAAATATGAAATACAAAACTATCACTTTTAAAGATTTGAATATAAATCTTAATTTAGATTCAGCCCAAAGTTTGGAAAATATCAGAGTTTTAATTAATCAAGAAACTAAAGAAATTTGGTTTGTGGCAAAGGATATTTTACAAATTTTGTTAGATAACCCTAATCCTGATGTATCAAATGCAACTAAGGATTTGGAATCTGACGACTTGACACGATTTAAAATCGTATCAACAAATTCAACAGACACTCGATTAAAAGATACAATAATCGTTTCCGAATCAGGTTTATATTCTTTAATTATGAGAAGTCGAAAGCCAATAGCTAAACCTTTTCAAAGATTGGTAACAAAAGAGATTTTACCTCAAATTCGTAAAAATGGATTCTACCTTTCTCCAAAACTTTCAGAAAAACAGGAAACTCAACTTTTACAAATTGTTCAAGCAAAATACGATAGAAGATATATCGATTTGACTCGAAAAGCGATGATTGACTTTATTATGAAATATTTAGTCGATGAAAATTACACCGTTCGACAATCTCAAGCTCTTTTAAGTTCAGTTTATAATCATTGTCATATTGCGACTTGTCAAAAAGTTGCTAGTCAAATTGTGTTCGATGTTTATAAAAATAAGATGGAAAAAAACTCAATTGAAACTTTTAACACTTTGCGAAAAGTTGTAAAAATATACAAATCAGATTACACATCTGCGATAAATTTTTATGATGAAGAGATGTTGTCAAGATTTGGAAACTACTACGAAATGATTTTGAGAAAAGCTCAAGCTGTAATTGTGAATACAAATATTAAACCGACTCCGCAACTTGTCGCCCGAGTTATCAAACTTGAAGCTGAACATATCGTCAGATTATTTAGTGGTTTAGAACTTGGAACAAAAGTAAAAGGAGTCGGCAGAAAAAAATTAAATTTAGCTGTTTATGATTTGTATGAAAAAGAGTTTATTTCAAGTTTAGAAGAAGTGAAAAGAACCGTTGATAATATTTTGGCTCAAGAAACTCGCACTTTTATAATTAATTAAAAATATAGATTGTCGGGTCAAGCCCGACAATGAAAATTTTATTGAGATAAACTACTACTTAGTAGCTAAACTATAATTCTCAATTTCGTGGAAATTCAGATATTTATAGATTTCAGCCTCTTTTCCAGCAATTTTTTCTTTAATATATTCCTCTTTGATATTTAAGTTTTATTTTTCTGCATTCTCTTTTAAAAGTTCTAAAACTACTCTAGCCATTTTTGGAACTTCATTTTTTCTTCTCCAAGCTGATGATGGAGTACTATCAGATATTCCTACAATTTTTGAGAATTTCAAACTTGAAATTTCTAAATACTTCAAATCTTTTTTATAATCTATATAATTCATATTCACCCCATAATTCGTAAAATATATATCTTAAATATATAAATATTACTATTTTTAAGTTTAATTTTATACTAATCATACTAAAATCTCTTTTGATAAATTAATCAGAGTGATTATTATGATAAGTTTTGAAATTATAAAACATCAAATAGGAAATAGTGAAGTTTATTCTGTAAATGCTAGAGATTTACAAGATTTAAGAACTGAAATAAATATTAAAAAATCAAAGATGGTAGAAAAGTTTTCTACAAAATTGATAATTAGAAGTTTTAGTATAATTCTAAAAAAAGGAAAAATTTGAAAAACTATTACAAAATTCTTGAAGTTGATCGAAATTCATCAAAAGATGATATTAAATTAGCTTTTAGAAAACTAGCAAAACAGTATCACCCAGATTCAAATATTGGAAACACCAATTTTACGGAAATTATGCAAGATATTAATGATGCTTATTCAATTTTAAGAGATGAAACTAAAAGAGCAAAATATAACAGAGATTATGATTTTACTTTTGGAAAATCTCAATATAAAAGAGAAGAGCCGAAAAGAGAAAAAGCAAAACAAAAAACAGAGCAACCAAAACAAGAACAAAGAAATTTAGACCAATATATTTGGGACGGTTCAAATCCTCAAAAGTATAAAATTTTTGAAAATAGTTTTGAAAAATTTAAAAATAGAGTTATTTCTGATTTAAAGAAAGATGAATTTGAAACAACCGCAGAATTTAATCTTAGAAAAAAGATAGTTGAATCTAAACTTTTAAATAATTATTTAGGTTCTCAAAAAGTAGAGATGGTTTATGATGCAGATAGTGGAAAATTTAAAGTTACGATAAATAATAGCTTAACTTTTTTAATATATATTCCAAAACATATAGCTAGAGATTTTAAAAACAGTGCTAAAACCTTTCAAATTAAATTTTCAAAATATCTAAGAATTATTGAAATATCTGTAAATTTTAGAGGTGTAAAATATATTGGAACTGATTTTGATAGCGGGTGGAAAATTGAGAGGGGATATGAAGATAGAGGATATTATGAATATAAGAGGAAAAATGCTAAAGAAAGAAAAAAAAGACGAAATATTGGTATAGCATTAATATTAACACCTATACTATTATCTATGCTATTATTAATATTTGAATTATTGACTTCAAAATAAAAGACTCAAAAAATGCAAATAACAATCCAACAAAAAATTCTCCAACTTGAAAAAGAGTTAGCCGAGCTGAAATCTCAAAATGGCGAAAAACAAAATTACTCATTTTCTAAAATAGATGATTCAATTTTAGAATCTATTTTTAATATTGAAGAGGATATTGATAACTCAAAATTTGAAAAATGGTTTAATTCAAAAATAGAACTCAATCAAGAAACTATCCAATTTTTAGATAATCTAATTCAAAAACATAAAAATCTAATTCATAAATATAATGAAGAGGATTTGAAAATCAACTTTTTAGCCCCAATTCTTAATCGAATAGATTTTTTAATGGTTGATAAAAAAATTAGAGCTTTTTACGAGGAAAAAATATCTCTAAAAACTGATAAATTTATTCTAAATGGAACTCCCGATTTTTTTATTTCTAAAGGACTTTTCAAACCTAAAGAACCTCTCTTTTTTATTCAAGAGTTTAAAAAAAGTGAAGATTTCTCAAATCCTCGACCCCAACTAATTGCTGAAATGGTTACGGGTTTAGAGATTTCAAAAGTGAAAACTTTCAAAGGAGCTTATATCGTTGGTGCAATTTGGAATTTTGTTATTTTAGAAAAAACAGATGAAAATAGTTATAGATATTTTATCTCTCAAAATTTTGATAGTTCAGATTTAGAGAAATTAAAACTGATTTACAGTAACTTGCTTTTTATTAAAAGTGAAATTTTGGAGTATTAAAATGACAACTCAACATAAAATAATCCAACTTGAAAAAGAGTTAGCCGAACTTAAAAACTTAGATAATAAAATCCCATCATTCAGTTATTCAAAAATAACAAAAGAGGATCTGAAAAAGCTATTTAAACTTGAAAGAAATTTTGACAAATCAATTTTCGATAGCTGGTTTAACTCTAATTTAGAACTGTCAAAAGATATAGATATTTTTTTAAAAGAACTTCTTAAAAAAGAGATTGATTTTATTCAGATATACAAAGAGGAAGACCTGAAAGTTAAATTTCTAAGCCCTCTATTAAATCGGGTAGATTTTAAAGTTGGTCATAAGATTCGTGATTTTTATGAAGAAACTCTAGTTTATGAAACTGAAAACTTTCGTTTTAATGGAACAACCGATTTTCTTATTTCATACGGTTTTGAAAAAGCTGAAAAACCATATTTCTTTATTCAAGAATTTAAAAAAGGTGTTGAATATTCAAATCCTGAACCACAACTTTTAGCTGAAATGATTGCAGGTTTAGAGCTTTCAAATCTACAAATTATTAAAGGTGCTTATATTGTTGGAGCAATTTGGAATTTTGTAATTTTAGAAAAAATTGAAACTAATTCATATCGTTATACTATTTCTCAAAATTTTGATTCAACAGATTTAGAAAAACTCAAACTGATTTATAAGAATCTACTTTTTATAAAAAGTAAGATTGTAGATTTATAATAATTTCCCTCTTTCGGGAAAACTTTCAGAAAAATTAATAAGTAGAAAAACTACAATAGATCTCCGTGTCAAGCACGAAGATGAGGGGTTATTGTAATTATTAGGCTTGACCAGATAATCTCTATTTAGTCAGTCCCTGGAACTTATCCATCTTTTTGAAAATGAAAATCCTGTGAATTTAATCAAACTTGATCGTTTTATGAAAAAGTTTCACCGCTTGAACTTCTTGAAATGGATTTTAAAAATAGCTATTTTTTACCGACCGAACTTGGAAATATTATCGGAAAATCCCCAGTTGAAATCAATCTGATTTTAGAGAAAAACGGTTTTCAGTTTAGAGAAAATGAAGCATATTTCAAATTTACTATGTAACATATTACTGGTAGGTAACTTGACTTCTGTTTTTATTGGTGCTAAACTTCCTTTTATAAAAAAAGGAGCTTAAATGCTAAAAAACATTCTCAAGTCAATACTACAAACTGCTATTTATACGGAAGTAAAATCCATTGCAGTTATAACTTATAACGAATTAATGGTAGAGGTAGAATAATGAGTAATCCGAAAATACTAAATAATATAATTCAATTTCTTAAAGATGAAAGAGCTAAATTAGTTCTTTCAAATAATTCAGATGATGGGAGAATTAACTCAATTCAAAATGAAGCTGAAATATTAGAGCTTTTAGAAACAAAATTTAAAATAGAAGTTCCTAAAGTTAGAGCTTGGTATGATTTTGCGATAATAGATAAAGATAATAACTGGTATCCTGTAAATATTAAAGTTACAAACACAAAGGGAAATGATAACCTCTCTTCAAAATTAGGATTGTATTATGCTTTAACAGGAAAGCAACCAGATTTTAAAAATGAATTAGGTTGGGATAAATTCTTTACTAAATTAAAAGAGAACCTTGTTGAAAACAGCAAAGATTACTTTTTCTTAGTTGTGAATAAAAATGAAAATCAGGATATTTTTCTTAACTCTTTAAAGCAATTAAAATCACTAGTACCAAATGGAAATAACCTACCTTTTCAATGTCATTGGAATAAAAATAGAATACCTCAAATTAGAACTTTTTCAGAGAGTAAAAAGTTTCTTTTAGAGAGTTTAGGAAAATCTATAACTTTACGAGCAAAAGTCTATATCCATTTTAAAGAGCTATTCGGAGAATATTTAATTGGAGAATAATGTAGAAAATCTAGGTCAAATTTTTACTCCACAACATATAGTTTCAACTATGTTAAATCTTCGTGAAAATGATGGTTTAATTTTAGAGCCATCTTCAGGAGACGGTGCAATTTTAAGAAACCTACAAAAAGATGCGGTTGGAATAGAGATTGATAAAAGGCTAGTTAAAGACTCAAGAGTTAAAAATATAGATTTTTTTGACTATTCAACAGAACATAAATTTGACACAATAATTGGAAATCCTCCCTATGTTCGCTTTCAAGATATTCTATTAGAAACTCAATTTAAATTAGACTTAAATATTTTCGACAGAAGAACAAATCTGTACCAATTCTTTATCAAAAAATCTATTGAACACCTAAATGAAAATGGGGAGCTTATTTTTATAACTCCAAAAGATTTTTTAAAAGCAACCTCATCAGTTCAACTCAATAAATTTATTTATGAGAATGGAACGATTACAGATATTATAGATTTTGGAGATGAAAGAATTTTTGGTAAATATACTCCAAATGTGATTATTTTCAGATTTGAGAAAAATAATTTTTCAAGAATTACAAACATCTCAAAACAGTTCACTTTTGCAAATGGACAACTCTATTTTACAAATAATCGCTATCCAATCAAATTTAACGACCTATTTTTTGTAAAAGTTGGGGCAGTTAGCGGGGCAGATAAAATTTTTGAAAGTGAAGAGTTTGGTAATTCTGATTTTGTTTGTAGCTATACAAATCAGACAGGAAAAACTAAAAGAATGATTTATCAAGAGAAACACAAATATTTAGAACAATTTAAAGAGCAACTAATTTCCCGAAAAATTAGAAAATTCAATGAAAATAATTGGTGGGAATGGGGACGAAAATTTTTTGATTCAGATTTGCCACGAATTTATGTCAATAATAAAACAAGGTTTAAAAAGCCTTTTTTCCGAAATTCAAGTAAATATTATGATGGTTCAGTTTTAGCTATTTTTCCAAAATTTAAACATTTAAATTTAGATGAGGTTGTTGAACTTCTAAATTCTGTTAATTGGAATGAACTCGGTTTTATTACAGATGGTAGATTTCAATTTTCTCAACGAAGCTTAGAAAATACAGTTTTGCCAAAAGAGTTCGGTAAGTTTATTTAGATAAGATAAAGTTAAAATAATATTTTGGAGATTTTCTATGCCAATACCACAAATACTACAAGATGTAACAGAGTTTTTAAAAACTCAACACTTAAACCTCCTACAACCAGCAAATGATGGACGAGTAAATTCAATTACTAATGAAACTCAGATATTACAGATTGTATCAACTCAATTTAGTATAGAAATACCTCCATCTCGACATTGGTATGATTTTAGCATACTAGATAACTTCGGTAACTGGTACCCTGTAAATATTAAAGTTAGTTCAATGCGAGGGAATGATAATTTATCTTCAAAACTAGGGCTTTATTATGCTTTAACAGGAATTAATCCAAATGTGAATTCAGTACCAAATGATTGGAATGGATTTTTACAATCTTTATCTTCGCATATACAAGATACTAATGCTGACTATTGGTTTTTAGTTGTAAACAGAAACAATACACAAGATATATTTGTTACTTCTTTAAAACAACTAAATAGTTTAAATCCAAATGGAAGCAATCCTCCTTTTCAGTGTAATTGGAATACTAATAAAGTTTTACAAACTCGTAGTTTTGTAGATAGTAAAGTATTCTTACTATATAATTTACAACTTTCTTTGCAATTACGGGCAAATCCATATATAAGTTTTCAGCAGTATTTGCGTTAAAATAAAAAACACTAGTCTCCCCTCTCGGGGAAACTTTCAGAAAAAATCTAAACTCTATTTTGTAGCTAAACTATAATTCTCAATTTCGTGGAAATTCAGATATTTATAGATTTCAGCCTCTTTTCCAGCAATTTTTTCAGGAACAATTTTCATATATTCCTCTTTTGTTGGAAGCTTTCCTAACATTGAGGTAACCGCAGCAAGTTCAGCAGAACCTAAATAGACTTTTGCACCTTTTCCAAGTCGATTATCAAAGTTTCGTGTTGAAGTTGAAAATACAACAGCATCATTTGCTACTCTTG
>Ga0256827_10002210_pt1 | contig 12572 bp, 12 predicted proteins | sample CV84metaG_FD_185977 | JGI IMG/M metagenome (GOLD analysis project Ga0256827, IMG submission 185977) | Hydrothermal vent microbial communities from East Pacific Rise, Pacific Ocean - CV84 | ecosystem: Environmental > Aquatic > Marine > Hydrothermal vents | place: Pacific Ocean: East Pacific Rise... | reverse complement strand
TAAAACTTATACTACTACCAATACCTATAAAGATTTGATTTTAATGACGGACAGTAGTGATACAATGCTTATTAATGAACCTGGGCGTTATGTTTATTTGAATGCTACTTATATGTTTTAGGCTATTTACATTAAAAACATGGAGTAACAAATAGCTTGAAACTATAAAAAATATTTGTTTCATTTATACCCATTATCATAGTTCTTCTAAAATATTAAATTACAAAAGAACTATTTATTTTTAATAAAAGATACAATTCCTACACAATTTTAGAAATAAGGGATTTAAATGAAATTATTAACAACACTTTTGGTTTTGAGCAGTTTTGCTTTTTCAGCATGGAGTATTGATGGCTTAGAGGACAAAGATTTTAAGCCATCTAAAGAGCTAAATTGGCAAACAGCAGATTTTGGAATAAAAGTTTCAAACTATATCTATGAAGATGGTCTTGAGGATTTAAATGAGTTTATGGATGATAATGAGTTTGTCACATTACAAGAGATAGAGGATACTACTTTAGTAAATGTGAACAATACACCTGTGATTGCAGACCTTCAAGCATCAGTTTATAAAAAAGAGATTGTAATTAATAATACTAATAAAAATTTAGTAGTTATAGTCTTTAGAGGAACAGCAGGGACTTATGATATTGCTACAGATTTAAGTGCAAGATTAACAACTTTTAGAAAGAGTGATTATTTTAAAATCTCTAAACCAATGGTACATAGAGGATTTTTAGGTTCTGTTCTTCTATTTCAAAAGAGATTAGATAGTGATGTTCAAAAGATTATTGAGAGTGATGATACTATAGTCTATTTGACAGGACATAGTCTAGGAGGCTCTTTAGCAACACTTTATGCTACAAAATTAGTTGATAATAAAAAATCTCCAGAAGATATAATGATATATACATATGGAGCAGCAGGATTTGCAAATAAAAGTTTTGTCAATGAGTTTAAAAATGACCTATATCTACATAGAATTCATAATAAAAATGATATTGTTGTTCAGAGTACAAATATCTATAGTAGATTGACAAAAGGTTATCAGTTTCCAACAGGAGGACATAGTAGTGATAAAGAGTATATGCCTCGAATTAAGAGTATGTTAAAAAAATAAACAAAAGGAGTGAAATGAATTTGGACGTTTTATCAGTTTTAGTCTATTCATACCTCCCCTCCAACAACCTCTTCCGAACCTTAGGGTTCAAGAGATTCTCTCCTTTTAACATCCTACTCCTCATCTGCTCAAAAGAGATACTATCTCTATTTTTTTTCTCATAAGCACCAAATCCATACCCAATTACTGTCTTGTCCCTTGTGGTATAGTGTGCCAATCTTGCATTTAGCCATCTATTTGTATCATTTGTATAGACCCATAATCTAATGCTCTCTTTGTGTGGTTGCTCCTCTAGCCAAATCATCATGCACCCAATATCATTAAAAAAATAGGTATCACCCTTTTGGGTTATCCTCTTGGATTATAGAGTAACCAATGATAGAGACTATTACGACCAATAAGAGTTGTGAGAATATTTTTATTATCTTCATCTACATCACCATATTTCCACTTTGACAGGTTCTAAAAATACACAATTTTGAATATAATAGATAGCCACATACAAAGAGAATATCACAATAAAAAGTGTAAAGAGTTATAATGCTTCAATGCATACAAGTAAATTATTCAAAAGTAATATTAAAAAGTGGGAAGAAAAAGGGTTGCATTTACTCTACCTTCCTCCTTATTCTCCTGAACTAAATCTCATTGAAATATTATGGAGAGAGATGAAATATAGATAGTGAAAAATTAGCAGATTTTATGTTAAGTAGTTACACTAAAATTTATCTACTCTTGTCTATCCATAAAACAGAATAGAGCAAGAGTATAATTTAAAATATAAAAAGAGGGATATTACTTTTTATCTGTTGATTTATTAGAATCTTTAGATGCATTACTCTCTTTCAATTTATTAACATCTTTAGACTTAACAAAATCTTTTAGCTCTATTTTTGCATCTGTTTTTAATTTTTTTACAGTATCATCCATAAACTTATTAAATTTTGCTCTTTGAACAGTTGATTTAATCTGCTCTTTGACCTCATCAAAAGATTTAACACCCTCTTTTTTTCTACCTTCAAGATAGATAATATGATATCCAAATTGTGTTTTAACAGGCTCTTTTGTAAAATCTCCATCTTTTAACTTATCAGCTGCTGCTGAAAACTTTGGTACCATTCTATCTTTTGTAAACCAACCTAAATCACCACCACTTTTACCTGAAGGTCCTGTTGATTTCTCTTTTGCAAGTTTTATAAATTCAGCTTTTACATCTTTGGCTTTTCCAAGAGTCTCAATAATCTCTTTAGCCTCTTTTTCATCTTTTACCAAAATATGTCTAGCTTTTAACTGTGCTGCTATCTTATATCTATCTTTATTTTTCTCATAGCTTTTCTTTAAATCATCATCTGTCAAAGATTTTTCAATTTTTTTAGACTCCTGCTCCATCCAAAGATTCAGTACTAACTCTTTTTTAAGAAGTTCAAGTTTTGATTTAAAATCAGGACTCTCTTCAATCTTACTTTTTCCTGCATATTGAGAGATAAGCTTTCTATCAACAATCATCTCCATAACTCTTTTTTTCATAGCAGGGTCGAGTGTAGAGAACTCCATACCAGATTGACCCAAAGTTTGAGCTATCTCATCTTTTGTAATCTTCTCACCATTAACAGTTCCAAACTCTGTTTCTGCATAACCAAGAGTTGCAAAAAGTAGAACACTTAATGCAATTTTCATGTTTGTTTTAATCATCTATCTATATCCTTAGTAAATTATTTTTAGATTTTAGATTATATTCAAAATAGATAAATAGAAGGTTAACCAAATCTAACATTTACCTAAATCTACTTTTTTATACTCAATATTCATTAAGTTACAAGCTCGTTTCATCACATTAGGAATAGTAAATCCAAACTTCTCAAAGAGTAAATCGGCAGGTGCAGATGCTCCAAAGCCCTCCATACCAAGAACATCATCTGCATATCTATAGAACTCTGTAGCTGTTGAAGCCTCTACTGCTAATACTTTTGTATTTTTATCTACTACTGTTTCAATATACTCTCTATCTTGCTCATTGAATAAATCCAAACATGGAACAGAGACTACATTTGCTCTAATACCCAATAGCTCTAAATGACACGCAGTTTGTAGACATAGCATAAGCTCACTTCCACTAGCCATTAATGTAAAGTTTGCATCTTTTCTCTTTTTTACTATATATGCACCCCTGCTAACCTCTCCAAAATCTCTTTTTGGTTTAAGTGTTTTTAGCTTTTGACGACTAAGTACAAAACCATGAGGGGCGTTAATCTCTAGTGCTGTTCTCCATGCCTCTACATTTTCAGTAGCATCAGCAGGTCTCCATAGATAGAAATTTGGTAATGCTCTAAATTGACTAATCTGCTCAATTGGCTCATGAGTTGGACCATCCTCACCTACACCAATACTATCATGTGTCCAGATAAAGAAATTTTGAATATTAGTCAAGGCAGCGATTCTAGCACTTGGTTTTAGATAATCAGAGAATACAAAGAAAGTAGCATTGAATGGGATAACTGTACCGTAAAGAGCCATAGCATTGGTAATAGCAGCCATTGAGTGTTCACGAATTCCAAAGTGCATATTTCGCCCTTTTGGAAAATTTCCCATATCTTTTAGGTCTGTCTTGTTTGATGGTGCTAAATCAGCAGAACCACCAATAAAGCTAGGAATTGCTTTTGCAATAGCATTTAGAATCTTACCATTAGAGTCTCGTGTTGCCACAGCACCACTATCACTAAAATCAGGGAACTCAATCGCTGAAAAGTCAGGATTTAGTAGTCTATCCATCGCCTCATTCTGCTCAATTAGTGGTGCTTGTTTATGCAGATGTATCCACTGTTTCTCTAACATATCACCTTTTTCAATAGCTGTTCTAAATCGAATTAGTACATCCTCTGGAATATGGAATGACTCAGCAGGGAAACCCTCTTTTGCTTTTGATTCTGAGATAATCTTATCACCAAGAGGAGAACCATGAGTAGATGCACTCCCCTCTAACTCCATAGCTCCTTTACCTATAATAGTATTTGCGATAATTATAGTAGGCTTTGTTGCTGTTTTTACCTCATTTAAAACCTTATCAATATCATCATAACAATGACCATTGATATTTTTTACATCCCAACCCTGTGCCTCAAAACGAAGAGCAACATCTTCACTCCACGCAATGCTTGTATCACCCTCGATAGTGATACAGTTGCTATCATATATAAGCACCATATTGTCAAGTTTTAAATGACCTGCCAAAGAACACGCCTCATAAGAGATACCCTCTTGCAAATCTCCATCACCACATAGACAGTAGACTTTATGGTCAATAAGTTCACAAGTTTCTGAATTTACTTGATTTCCTGTATATTTAGAGGCCATTGCAAATCCAACTGCATTGGCAATTCCCTGCCCCAAAGGTCCAGTGGTAATCTCTACTCCATCAGTATGACCATATTCAGGATGACCAGGTGTTTTGGAGTCAAGCTGTCTAAAGTTTTTCAAATCCTCTAACGATAAATCGTAACCCCAAAGATGCAAAAGAGAGTAGATAAGAGATGAGCCATGTCCTCCTGAAAAGACCAAACGGTCACGATTTAACCATTTTGGGTTTTTTGGATTATGATTTAGATGTTCACTCAATACCACAGCAATATCTGCTAGACCCATTGGCGCTCCTGGGTGTCCCGAGTTTGCTCTTTGTACCATATCTGCTGCTAAAAATCTGATGGTATTTGCCATCTTTTTACGCATAATATTCTCTTCTGTCATTGCCATAATATAATTTCCTTCAAATAGATTTAAAAATATAAAATTGCTATTTTACATATTTAAAGCTACTGATTTTTGGAATAGGAGGTTTCAACCCCGAATATAACGAGGCTAAAGCCCTCACCTCCTAAAACCATTATCTATGTCGATATAGATACTTTTGAACGATATCCCTTAAACCATTTTGTAATACCTCATCAAAACTATTAAATCTACTATTTAAATCCTCTGCGAGTAGCTCTGCCTCCTCTATTGTCTTCTCTAAACCAATCAAGTTAACAAATGAATTTTTATCTCCATCATTTCCTGTGGTCTTCCCCGCCTCCTCTTCACTCTGTGTCTCATCTATAATATCATCTTGAATTTGGAAAAGAAGTCCCAAATCAATTCCAAAGGAGTATAATTCATCCTGCTTTTTCTTCTCTAGGTCTACTATAACTGCACCCATTAGAAGTGATGTGGCAATAAGTTTAGCTGTCTTGTTTATATGAAGAGTCTTCACCTGTTCTATAGACAAAGGAGTGTTTTCAAAATATAAATCTATAGATTGTCCTAAAACCATACCATATGTACCACCATCTCTGGATAGTAACTCCACCAACTTTATCTTGATATCATCTCTTAAGGGTGCTTTTGAGATTCGATAGAAAGCCTCTGTATTTAGTGCATCACCTGTCAAGATAGCTGTAGCCTCATCATATGTTACATGAAGTGTCTCAAAACCACGACGCAGAGGAGCATCATCCATTGCAGGTAAATCATCATGAATAAGAGAGTATGTATGAAGAAATTCTAATGCCAAAGCAGGTGCTAATGCACCATTAAACAGTAGTGGTTCATACGCTTCAACTACACTAAGAAGCAGAAGTGGACGAAACCGTTTACCACCTGCTAACAGCATAGAAGCTAAAGCATTATTATAATGAGGATGAAAACTATCAACTACTGGTAAACTATTTTTTAAATATGCTTCAAATCTTTGCATTTGGTTACTGTCCATTAGGGGGGATTATTTTTGTGTGGTATTATATCAACTATAGACTAAATTATGCCATAAAAGAGATAAATATGTTATTTTTTGGGTAGTTATAAAAAGTTGTTAAATTAGGGATGAAAGTTCATCCCTAGGAATGTAGTATAGAACTATACTGCAGTTACGTTTTCAGCTTGAGGACCTTTTTGACCTTCACCAATTTCAAATGTTACAGCTTGACCATCAGCCAAAGAGACTCTACCACCACTTGGATTATTTACTTGTCTGAAATGTACAAATACATCATCTCCTCCTGCCGCTTGCTCTATAAATCCATAACCTTTTTCATCGTTAAACCATTTTACAGTTCCATTAACTAATTCTGCCATTGTCGTACCTTATTGTAAATATATAACTTCTCCACGAAATCAATCTATGGATAAAGTCGAATCAAAATAAAGAAGAAATATATTTTCCATCACTCATCTTTCATCTGCGACCATTATAACTAGATTTAAATTAAAAACAATTAGAATCTATTGACTTTTTTCTTTTTTTTTCAAACTTTAACTGATATTAAAATTGTTTTTTAACAAAAACAAGAATATAATCCCAAAAAAACAAGGAAAACGTATGAAATCTATTATATTAGCTATATTACTGCTATCTACTTATCTTTTTTCAGCAGATAGTAACACTACTAATAAATCGGCAGAAAAACATATATTTAAGCTAACAACAATCGAAAATAGAGAGATAAATATTACAACCAAAGCAAATGGTCTTGATATTGATAAGTTTAAAGGAAAAGTAGTTTTTTTATCTTTTTTTGGATACAACTGTCCACCATGTAAAAGAGAGATTCCAGAATTTATTAAAATGACAAAGGAGCATGGTGAAGATTTAAGAATTATGGCTATAGAGGTTAGAGGATTAGGAAAAGATAATCTAAAAGAGTTTATAAAAGAGAAAAATATAAACTACACTGTTATACCTTTTAATAAAGAGGCGAAAAAGTTTGCCTATCATACTGCAATGAAAGCAGATTGGCAGGGTTCTATCCCATTTATTATTGTGTTAGATAGAACAGGTGAAGTTAGATTTTTACAAACAGGGCTTATCCCTTATGATGCACTTGAGAGTGCATTTCAAAAAGTTAAATAATTAATAAAATAAGAAAAGAGAAAAAAATGATAAAAACAATAACAGGAACATCAGATTTTATAGAATCACTAAGAGGTAAAAAAGCTACATTTATGCTATCTTTGAGCAATACAAAAACAGCTAATATAGAGGGGATTACACAAGCAGGTATTCCAGGCATGATTTATCTGACCCCTACACTAGATAGTGAGTTTGTATGTACAGGTGATGTAAGAAGTTTAGATAATATAGCAGAGACCCCAAAAGGTGTTCCTACTCCTGCCCTCATAACTAGAGGAGTTCATCTCCTATCTCCTTATGGAAGAATTGAGCTTTTAGATTTAGGTTTAGAGGTAAAACCAAAAATATCATATTTTAAAATACATAATTTTGATATCAACCCTAGTGAGAGTATAGATAAAGGGGCAAAAATAGATGCTCAAAAGATATTTGAAAAAGGTGTAGCATTTGGTCAATCATATGAGTGTAAAGATGAGTATATTATCTTAGGTGAATCTGTTCCAAGTGGAACAACTACAGCTACAGCAACAGCATTAGGATTAGGATATAAAGCAGATGAGTACTTCTCTAGCTCTTTTAAAGATGTTCCAAACAGTATCAAAGAGGATACATTGAAATTGGCACTCTCAAATATTACAGATAAAGAGGATATATTTAATACTCTAGGTAGAGTATCTGACAATATGCTTATTTTTAATGCTGGATTTATTTTGGGTCTAAATAACAAAATTCCATTGGTTCTAGCAGGTGGGACACAGATGGCTTGTGTGTTTCTTGTGGTAAATAAGATTCTCCAACTTATGGGTGGTTCAATAGAGACATCAAACCTAGCACTATGTACTACAAAATGGGTAGCAGAGGATAGTAATTCTGATATAGAGGCACTATTAAATATGCCACAATTCTCTATAAACTCATACTACGCCGATTTTGATTTCTCTTTGAGTCAACACCCTGCATTAAAACTATATGATGAGGGTGAAGCAAAAGAGGGAGTTGGTGCAGGAGGAGCTTTGATGTATGCTTTCCTAAATGGAGTCTCAAAAGAGGATATGACCAAAAAAGTTGAACTATTTTTAGGTTAATCTATCTCTTTTTATCAAACCACCACATAAAAGCAAAAAGCAACCCTGTGGTTTTAGCAATTGATTCATCATATATGAACTCTTTTGCTTTAGATACAGGGAGTTCTATCACCTCGATTAACTCTGTATCAATTCCACCTCCATCACTAATGTGCATAGATTCATCAACCTCTACATAAAATATAGTCTGTTTAGAACCTGCAAATCCAACTGCATTATTGACAGAGGTAATACGCTCAATATTCTCTGATAAAACAGCATATCCACACTCCTCCACAATCTCCTCTTTTGCTATATCTACTAAAGGAATAGATTTATCAACTATTCCTGCACAAAGCTCTACAGTTAAGCCATCATTTGAACCACCCATATATACAGCAGGACGAAACTGTTTAACCAATACAAAACTATTATGCTCTTTATGATAGATTAGTATAGCAACAGAGTCATGAGCTTTTACTACCTCCCAACTCTTTGCTATACCATTTTGTCTATAAGTAACTAGTGCTGATTCTATAAACTTTGGCTCTTTTAACTCTTGAAGCTCAAACTCTTCTATTAGATTTTCCATTTACCATCCTAAACTTTTATAATAACTTTTCATTTTAGGAGCTACAGAACACTCCTCTAAACTATTCCAAACATATGATGGACGATTATCTTTTAAAATTCTATCTATAATTACTTTATACCTATCTTTCCTATTCAAAAAGGCACGTTTCCCACTGCCCCATAAACCATCTGCTTTAAACTTTACCATTCTCATAGGATTGATTGCTCTACCATTTTTATATAAACCAAAATGCAAATGAGGTCCAGTACTCCGTCCTGTAGTTCCTACAAACCCAATAACATCCCCTTTTGATACAAATTGCCCTACTTTAGCTTTTAGTCTACTTTGATGAGCATATAAGGTAACATAACCATCATCATGTCTTATCTTGATAACTTTACCATATCCACCTTTCCAACCAGAAAAGATAACCTTACCTTTTGCCGCTGCTAAGATAGGTGTACCACGTCTTGCTCCAAAATCTGTTCCAAGATGTGCTTTCCAACGCTTCTGAATAGGATGAAATCTTCTATGTGTAAAGCCTGATGTAATTCTTATATGTTTAAGAGGTCTACCCATATATCTTTTTATAAGCTCTTTTCCATCTTCATCATAGTATCTATGGTCAGTATGCTTAAATACATAATGTTTCTTTCCATTCGTCTCCATCATAGCGACTTTGATATCAGGCATACCAATAGGTTGTCCTAAACGCATCTTCTGCTCATAGATGATAACTAATCTATCTCCTCTATGAATGGCACTAAAGTTAACACTATGTTTTAATAGCCTTGAGAATTCACTGGCTAAACGTCTGTTCTTAACATATTTTATAATATCTGCATTTGGACTATTTTTAACAGCTAACTGTGCAATATATGTATCTGTTTGATAGGCTATTGGTATAATCTCAATCTTATACCCTTTTGGAGTCATAAAGAGATGCAACTGCATCTCCTCTCCAACAGGAATAAGTGCTTGAAGCAAAGCACCATTAGAAGCTATCATCTCATAATATTTTCGTCCATCTACTATCTCTGATATCAACTCTTCATCATCTTTATCCAACTCATCAATTAATGTCTCGGGTACACCATAACGCTCCAAGTAGCTTTCAAAGTCAAGCCCCTCTTCCCAAGGTATATGTCTAACCTTAGCCGCACTGAGTGATAAAGGAAGTACTAAAAGAATTAGCACATATAAAAATAAGCGTAGGCTATTCAATAAAATTCCTATTTTTTAATTAAATTATTTAAATTACTAAACTCAATTATAACCTATTCTAACCACAAAATCTACTTATATTTTAATTTAATAATTTTTTTTAAGTAAAAATACAGTTTAAAATAAAATTTTGGTAACAAATGGCATTGAATTATATTTTTTTACGTTATAATAGCACTATTAAAAAACATTGGAGAGACATTGAAACAATTAATTCTGGTATGTACTACCCTACTATATACTTCTCTTTTTTTCTCCTCTACCTATGCAACTAGCTACTACTCTCCACTCTTCTATGAGGTTCAAGCTCCTGCTGTATGTAGTATAAAAAATCAAAATAGATATGTCTATGAAGCTCTGCATGACTCCTATTTATGGAGAGATGAAGTCCCTTATCTTGACTCAACTGATATCTATAGCTCCCCAGAACAGCTACTAAAAGCTCTAAAAAATGAGAATGATTTTTTTAGTCACATTGTTAATTTAAATAGAGTCAATGGCTCTGTAGAAGATGGGAAATTTAATAATTTTGGTCTAATTCCATTTTTAATTAAACTCAAAAGTGGAAAAGAGGCTCTAGCTATAGTTTTTGTCTATCCAAACTCCCCTGCCCAAAAAGCTGGGCTAAAGCGTGGAGATATTATCACAAAAATAGATAATATTACAACAAGAGCCTCAAATTTAGAACGTATCAAACATATGCTTAGAGAACGTAAAAAAATCACCTTTACCTTTTGGAAAAATGGTAAAAGACATAAAAAGAGAATAGTAAAATATAGCTACTCTATTCATACTATTAGTCATGTAAAAATTTATCATATTGAGAATAAAAAAGTAGGCTATATGGTACTTAGTGATTTTATATCTTCTGAAAAACATGAGATAGATAATCTCTTTAGAAAATTTAAATCAGAACATATAGATGATTTAATTCTTGACTTAAGATACAATGGTGGAGGAGATACAATTATAGCTAATCATATTGCATCATTAGTTGGAGGAGCATATTTAAGCAATAAAGTATCAACACACTATCTATTTAACTCTAAATATTCAAATCTAAACTATACAATGTATTTTGAGGATTTTAATCAAAATCAGCTCAATCTAAACAGGCTAATTGTTATAACCTCAAAAAAAACCTGCTCTGCTAGTGAACAGCTGATAAAAAATCTTAAGGCATCAGGTAGTAATATAGATGTTATTCAGATAGGACAACAGACTTGTGGAAAGCCATATGCTTATAATAGTCTTGGTCTCTTTTGTCACAAAGCTCTTTTTCTTCTCAATACCAAAGCTAAAAATAGCGACTATGAGATGATAGGTCAAAATGGGTTATATCCTACTTGTCCAATAAAAGATGATATATATAAAGAGTTCGGAGACCAATCAGAGAGTTCTTTAAGAGAGGCTCTTTACTATGTAACTCATAATCAATGTTCACAATAAATTGTATTTAGAAAAAAACAGGCTCTTATAGCCATTCTGCTATGATTTGAGAATGAAAAAGTCTATAAAAATACGCAAACTTTTAAAAGAGTATTATATCTTTATTCGAGATTTTACATCTGCTCTATTTGAAAATAAACTTAGTTACTACTCATCTAGTCTAAGTTTTTATACACTTTTTTCTATTATCCCTCTATTGGTTATCATCCTCTCTATCTTTACCAATCTTCCTCTATTTGATGATGTATATAAAGATATTCAAACTATGCTTTTTCAAAATCTAATGCCAACAAACTCCGAAGAGATACTAGTTTATATCAATAGCTTTGTAGAAAACTCTGGAAAGCTTGGAATGGTGGGAGTTATCTATGTACTATTTGCCTCAATGATGTTTTTTAAAAACTATGACTATATTGTAAATGATATTTTTGAGTGTAAAAGACGAAGCTTTTGGTCATCTGTCTCTGTCTATTGGACACTTATCACACTAACTCCCGTTATGTTAATCTTATCATTTTATCTATCTACACAGATGCAAGATATACTAGATAAAAATAGATTAACAGATGGCATAGAGCTACTCAATATTTTGCCTTTTTTTATTATTTGGGGTGTTTTCTTTTTAAGTTACAAAATATCTGCAAATACTCATGTTTCTAAACTAGCAGCTACCATTAGCTCTTTTATCTCATCTTTGGCATGGTATCTAGCAAAGGTTGGATTTATCTTTTATGTTATACACAACAAAACCTATCTTAGTATTTATGGAAGTTTGAGTATACTTCTTTTCTTTTTTTTATGGATATATATATCATGGGCAATATTTCTACATGGACTAAAGTTCTGTTATATGTTAGATAGAGAAGAAGAGATAGAAAAAATCATATAAACTGTTGACTTTCTTAAAAAAATTAGGTAGTATTACAACTTAAGTTTAAATTAATAATAGGAATAATATATATGAAAAATCTACTTAAAAAACTCATCTCAATTATATTTTATAAAAAAGAATCAACCCTCCCTAAAATAGGTATCTCTGTAAAAAAGCTCTAATAAAAGAAGCTATTTATATTTACTTATATAATTTACCTCAAAAAAACCAATAAAATAAAATTTTTTTGACCAAGTTATTGATTAAAATGAAAATAATAATTATATTTATACTCTTTACTCTGATGTTATATACAAAAGAGCCTCTCTATAATGATGTTTATTGGCATAAACTTTTGCATTTTAAAAGTGGGGAGAGTCAGATAGATGATG
>Ga0256827_10002209_pt1 | contig 12573 bp, 10 predicted proteins | sample CV84metaG_FD_185977 | JGI IMG/M metagenome (GOLD analysis project Ga0256827, IMG submission 185977) | Hydrothermal vent microbial communities from East Pacific Rise, Pacific Ocean - CV84 | ecosystem: Environmental > Aquatic > Marine > Hydrothermal vents | place: Pacific Ocean: East Pacific Rise... | reverse complement strand
AAACGGCTTTTATGAACTGGATATACTGATTGACTGTTTTTGGTGCTCTTGTTTTTGCCATTTCTGTCTGGATAGCCAAAATGTCATTTTTGGTAATGCTGTAGATATCTTTTGATCCGACGTATAGTTGCAGTTGGCTTTCATATCTGCTTTTGGTCTGATCGTTGGTTTTGTTGTGAAGCTCTTTGGTTTTAAAATATTTGGTGACGATCTCATCAAAAGTAACGATCTTTCTTTTGTGGGTAGCGTTGATAATAGGTGGCTGTTCTCCAAGTCTAATAGCATTGACTGTTTCAAGCAGCTTTTGGTTGCAGTAGTTCTCTCTAATCCCTTCGCTGTATTTTCCTACTTTTACTTCTCTGAGTTTTCCGTTTTCTCTGTAACGGATATAATAGACTTTTTCAGGTTTGTTGTTTGTAGTAGTTTCTAAGTAAATTACATTTTTATATCTAGTTTTAAATCGTTTTGCCATTTCATATATCTTTAGATTGATTTAAGTAATTATAGTCAAATCTTCCCCACATATTCCCCACACCAAATGAAAAAACTTGAAAAAAACTGATATGAATTGACATTCTCTTTTTGGTGTCTAACCTTTAAAATGTGCCGGTAATACCGTGCTTTGAAGCAGATTGACATAGGAAGCTATAAAGTGACAGATAATGTACTAGACAAATCCCCCTCTCCCGGCCATCACTTTTACAATACCCATTTACTTCCTAGTACAACGAGCTTTGAGAGCTTTTTATAATTTCTTATTTGTAGAATTGGCGATGGATTAATATTTTTTGGTGTGGGAATAACTATTATCTATGTTATAATCTATGCTAAAATTTATAAGATAAAGATAATTCAAGTATGCATATAAAACAACTATCAACTATTTCATTAATAATACTTCATGCTTTTACTATTATCCCGCTTTCTTTCTTTCTCTTGGTATATGCAAAAGGTATACTTTATCAGCTGATAGCATTTGGTTTATTAACTTTTTTAGGATTTAATATATATAGGGCTATACGAAATCTCAAGCTGTTTCATCTTCCTATACTTATACTATTCTTAGGAAGTTTTTACCTTTACTCTTTTTATGGTTTGGGAACAATACAAGTTCCTCAAACATTTAAAACATTAAAGAATGGGGAGAGTGTTACAAGGTTCACTTTTCCTAAAGATACAAAGATTGATAAAATATGTTACTATGTAGGTATTGATAAAGATGTTAATTTTGTTTTAGAAGCGATGCTACAAGGAAAATGGAAAAAGTTTTATACTTATGAAAAAAGTTATCCATTTTCTTTTCGATGGAAGTGTATACCGTATAATATTACTACATCTCAAGTCTTATTACGTATTACTAAAAATGAAATGATGCTTAATGAACTACGTTTTTTTAAAGATAACAAATCTATTGAGTATAGTACCAATGTAAAGTTTATCAATGATGAACAGGACACTAAAATAGATACAAGTTATTATGGCAGCATGTTCTTTGATGAAATTTATTTTGGTAGAACAGCATATGAAATTATGCATGATATAAATGTTTATGAAAATACCCATCCTTACTTGGGTAAGTTACTTATTATTCCTGGTATTAAAATATTTGGTATGACCCCTTTTGGTTGGCGTTTTATGAATGTATTGTTTGCGGGCTTGCTTATTTTTATGGCATATTATTTTGCTTTACACTTATTTAAAGAGTATCTTTATGCTTTTGGTACAGCATTTTTAATGACGTATAGTTTTATGCATCTAGCACAAGCTCGTATAGGGCTTATTGATACCTTTGGGGTGTTGTTCGTTTTTATTTCTTACTTCTATTTGTATCGGTTTATTGTAAAGCAACAGCTCTCTAGACTATTGGTTAGTGGCATATTTTTTGGGCTTGCTGCAGCAGTCAAATGGTCAGCAGTTTTTTCAGCTTTAGGGTTTGTGCTTATTGCTCTGTATTTACTTATTTCTAAATATCCACTACAAAAACATTTTGCTGGTATAAAATTGTTAGGATATGGGGTATTGAGTTATGGTATTATCGCACTTAGTGTGTATACGCTTAGCTTTTTTGATATTTATGCTCATACTGGTAGCTTTCAGAGTATTATTAACTACAATACCAATATGTATAATTACCATTCTACACTACAAGCAACACATCCTTATAGCTCTTCATGGTGGGCTTGGCCTCTTGATTTAAAACCGATGGGATATTATAAAGAGTTAAAAAATGGTATGTTGAGTTCTATTAATGCTTTTGGAAACCCTGCCATTTTTTGGTTGGGGATTGTATCTATTTTTTATCTACTTTTTGCAAGTATCAAACATAAAAGTCTAGAAGCAACATTTATATTATTGGCTTTTATAGGACTTTATGTACCTTATATCTTTGTAGGTAGGTTGATGTTTATCTACCATTTTTATTATGCAATTCCTTTTTTAATGTTGGCTATTATATATATGTTTAGAGATGGTATACAGAAATTTAGATTTATACGATATATCTTTGGAGGATACCTATTTGTAGTTGTTGGTCTATTTATGGCTTTTTATCCTGTATTGAGTGGGTATAGTATAGAAAACATGTATGTAAATCATTGGTTAAGATGGATTTCAACTTGGTGGTTTTAGTCAAGGTGAGTACAATAAGAGATTACATAAGGAGATAGTATGATAAAATTAGGGATAGTCATACCGTGTTACAATGAAGAAGAGACATTACCTGAGACTAGTAAACGTTTAACTATGTTATTTGAGAAAATGATTGTTTCAGGAAGTATAGATAAAAAGAGTTTTATTTGTTATGTAGATGATGGTAGCAATGATAATACATGGGAACAAATAGAAAAAGTTCAAAGAGAATCTACATACTTTAAAGGGATAAAGCTCTCACGTAATTTTGGACACCAAAATGCACTTCTTGCAGGACTTATGCAATTTAAAAATGATGCTGATGCTTTAGTCTCTATGGATGCAGATTTACAAGATGATATTACTCTTATTAAAGACTTTGTCAAAAAATATGAAGAAGGATATGATGTCGTTTATGGTGTAAGAGAAGATAGAAGTACGGATAGTAAATTTAAAAGAAATACTGCAGCATTTTTTTATAAATTACAACATTTTATGGGTATTGAAATCATACAAAATCATGCTGATTATAGACTACTTAGTAAAAAATCACTTACTGCATTAGCTGAATTTAAAGAGATAAATCTATTTTTAAGAGGTATTGTCCCTATGCTTGGTTTCCGTTCTTGCTCTGTTTATTATACACGTGCAGAGCGTTTTGCCGGAGAGACTAAGTACCCTTTTAAAAAGATGTTTTTATTTGCTCTTGATGGTATAACTTCTTTTTCTATAATACCATTACGACTTATTACAGTAATAGGCTTTTTCCTTTTTCTTCTATCTCTGTTAGGTATAGTATGGGTTATTTTTGAAAAATTTGTCTTAGGGAATGCTATCCGTGGATGGGCATCTACAATGGTTTCTATCTATTTCATCGGTGGTATACAGGTGATGGGTCTAGGTATTATAGGTGAGTATGTAGGACGAAGTTTTCAGCAAGGGAAAAATCGTCCTCAATATATTGTGGACAAAGAGATATAATTAAAACTTCTAATACCAAGTTATCATCGAGGTTTATACTATTAATTTTCTTATGATGAAATTAAGAAATTCAAATTAGATGATTTTATTTTATTCATTTATTTAAATTAAAAGTAGAGATATTTATACTATTTATGGTATTCTATTTATTCAATATAAAAGAAAAAGGAAAAAAATGAAAAAGACTTTATTTGTATCTATAGTAAGTGTTTCACTGGTAAGTACGTGTGCATTTGCATCAGCACCAACACCAACTCCAAAACCAACACCTGTCACAACACCGAAACCAACACCTACGGCAATACCGAAACCAACACCTACGGCAACACCGAAACCAACACCTACGGCAACACCGAAACCAACACCTACGGCAACACCAACACCAACACCTACGGTAACACCAACACCAAAGGTAAAGGCATCAAAAAAAATAATTTGTAGTGAATATACTGGTGCACCAATTGCGAATAATGATACGGTAACACTTTTAGCTAATGGAGTAACTACGGTAGATGTACAAAAAAATGATAAATCAGAAGCTGCTATCTCTGTTACAAGTACTAGATTAGTGGATGCAGAAAAGAATGAATTGACCACTATGACTGCAGAAACAAAAGGTGAGTGGACTGTTGATGAAGAAAGTGGAAAAGTATTATTTACTCCTAATCAAGACTTTGCAGGTACAGTAACTGCATCATATATAATAAAAGACACTTGTGCAAATAAAAGTAATGTTGGAATCATAACACTTAATGATGCTAGTGTGAAACAAAGTAACAAAAATACTGAAAATGAAAGTTCAGATAGTGCTTCAGTACTAAGTAATTTGAGTATGCTCATGATGATGATATTTACTATGGGCATAGGTCTTCTGTATATTAGAAAAGAAGAAGTTTAAAATTTTAAAATATGGGAGAAGGATTTAACCTTCTTTCATTTACCTTAATGCAGACCCTCCTAAAATTTACTTTTTACTTTATTATATAAATAAAGGGAAAAAATTAAAAATATATTACTAAACCCACATTACTAATATTTATAATAGGTATGTCACTTATAGGGACATTTGCATTTGCAAATCCAACACCTCCTCCAGTAGCTGTAATAGATACGAAAATATCAACAAAAGCCAATGTAAAGAGTGTAAACCAAAGTAATGTAGTAGACGAAAAGATTTAGATAGATGGTACTTACTATGAACATAGGACTTCTCTATATTAGAAAAGAAGAAGTTTAGGTTTGCATAAATTTGTCTTCCCTTTTTTCCTGTACAGATGAGGGATTGACCAAAAGTATGATAAAATAGTTTACTTTTAAATTTATAGGCTACATATGCAAAGAGTAACAATACATGATAACAATATAATTTTTGGAACATCTCTATTTTTATGGGGTTCAATAGTCTTGCTACTAGGGCTTACTTTAGGGCTTGGGGCTTATTATTCTCATATTTCTTGGTTGCGATATGTGGCATTCTTTATGTTAATGAGTGGTGTTTTGACACTATTTTCTAGTATGAAGAAAGACTTAGATGCTGAGATAAAGTCATCGTTTTATTCTATTTTTATTATCCTCTTTTTACTATTACTATATTTTTCACTTAGAACAGCATTACCGCGTTTTGACTTCTCGGTAGGGGATGCTTCTGATTATTATATGGCAGGGGTATGTTCAGTTACGTATAGTCAAGATATAGGGTTCTTTTTACCTTTGACAGCGTCTGTATCTGGGGTAGGGTATAGTATTTTTGGAATAGCATATACCCCACTTATCAATGTCTTATTGTATAGTGCTTCTATACCTTTGGGACATTTTTTATTTAGACGCTTGGGGTTACATGTGGGTGTTGCTATTATGATGAGTCTATTTTTATTAGTAACACCATTAAGTATATGGTTTTCAAAAACATCATTTTCTGACCCTATTTGGCAGTTAATATTGCTTCTTTTTGCTCTTTTATCTATGCATATCACAGACAAAGAAAGACCAGATCCTAAAGCATTAGGAGCACTTTTTTTACTCCTAGGACTGACTCCATTTTTACGAGGAGAAGCTGCATTACTTTATGGGTTAGTGGTATTTATGGGCTTGTATCATCTTTGGAAATTTCAAAAACCTATCTCTGCTTTGTTTGTGGTCTCAAGCTTTATGATGTTGATTATAGGATTGTATTGGGCATTAACTATCCGCTCACATTACCTACTAGGATGGCAGTTTAGTAGAGTTATCCCTCATATTACAGCTCCTGAGCTTATGAATATACTCTATGGGGCATTTGTATTTATAATAGTATGCATAGTGTTACTCAGTAGGGTGAAGGATTGGTTTTCTCGAATAAACTTACCTTTAATACTTACAGTCTTGGCTATATTTTTTAAGGTAGCCATAGCCTATGTCTATGCTATTAAGAAAAAAGGAGTGTTTTTAGATTTCTTTTTTATACATGAGTATGGTTTTATACTGGGGAACTTTGGATGGGTGTTGTCTATAGGTATTGTTATGGGGCTACTTATGCTTCATTATAAAGCGATAAAAGGTGGAAAGCTAGCATTGACACTTGTCATTATGTATGTGATTTTTTACATTCCTTTTGTGATGCAAAAGATTACCTTTCAAGACCCCCATGAACTCTTCTTGTATTGGAATAGATATTACTTTGCCATTTTGATGATGATTCATGTATTTTCATTGGGCTTGGTTCTGCAATTTGTCTATGAGCAGATTGAAAAACATTTAGAGATAAAACTTTATGCTTTTTTGTTGGTAGGTATATTATTAGGAGGATTGTCTCTTTTTTCTTTCAATACCAAAGTACAAGCTATTGTAGTACAAGAAGCTTACTTACAAAACTCTTATAAAATATTTCCTTGGTTAGTTAAAAGAGTAGGAAATACACCTATTTCTGTAGTCTATGATAGTAGTGTCAAATATAAACGACATAATGGTATGTATGATATTAAAGTATTTGTAGCACGAATGTTTACTGTGATGAAGATTAACGCAAAAAGTTTTCAAAAAATATCTACAGATAAATTGGACGAGACATTAATATTTAACCCTAGTATAGAAAAAAGTAACTATATTTTATGTCTATCTAGTAAAGAGTGTCATCTTGATACACAAAGGTTTTCCTTGATGGATGCAATAGTTTTGCCTATCTCATGGCGAGAACATTATCAAGCACAGCCTAAGCATGGAAGAAAGGTAGAGGGGAAAATAGAAGACTCTTTGAAGAATGAAGTCCCATTACATGTGATGCTATATAAGAAAAAGTAAGGATTAATCCTTACTTTTGATTGTTGCATTGTAAAATATATTCAGATAGTTCCAAAAGTTTTGAATGTTCTTTTCTGAACAGAGTTTTTATTTTATGATAGGTTATAATCCTTTCCAAAAAGTACGATCCAATGTAAACGGGTATGTTTTTATTTTATTTCGGAGAGGATATCTTTGATTGAATTCTTAAAGAATGATATATGAAAAATATCAACTAGTTACAACCACCAGTACCACATGAGCCACTGTTATCAACAGCAAAAGAATTAGTATATCCACACTCTATACACTCAAAAGAGAGTATCTTTGGTCCAGAACAGCCTCCTGAACGTTGATCAGTTAGTTCTATAGCCTTTTGTTTACATTGAGGACAAAAGCCTCTACGTATACTATCAAGCTGTTCTTTTTTTTCTTTGAGATAATAAATATAAACGAGTACTGAGCCCACCAGTATAATGAGCATAAATGCTAAAAGATATATATCCATAAGTATTCCTTTATGTTGTAAAGTTTTTGAGCTCTTTAATTTGTATTCTATAATTAGGTAAATAATTTTCTACTAAATTCCAAAAAGCTTTTTGATGATGTTTATGTTTAATATGAGATAACTCATGTACAATAATATATTCTATCACATTTGGTGGTAGTTTCATCATCATCGTGTTAAAACTTAGATTATTAGTACTAGAACAGCTACCCCATTGTCTTTTTGTTTTTCTAAAAGAGATTTTATTGTAGTGTAAGTTCATCTTTTGTGACCATCTTTCTACCAAGGTAGGAATATATTTTTTAGCTTCATCTCTGTAAAAAATATCTATATGTTTTTGGAAGGTTAATTCATTATACTCATTATATTTAATGATAAAATTATCTCCATCAAAAGTGGATATGGTCCTTTTTTTTTGATAAGGGGATAAGTGTATAGTATGAGATTTTCCTAAGAAATATAATTTTGATTCTCTTTTAAAATTTATTACTTTCCCTTTTTTAGTTTGAATCCTTTGTTGAGATTTTTTAATCCAAGAAGCTTTTTTAAGTAATAATTGTTCTATTTGTTTTGTAGAAATTTTAGATGATTTAATGATGAGGTTACCTTCCTCATCAAAACTAAGATAAATATGTTTAAGTTTTGGGTTAATTATATGTTTATATTGAGGTAAAAAATACATCTATCTTAATTACTAAGATGTCCATTCTCAAAGGTAACTTCTTCAAAGATACTTCCATCTTTATTATATTTAGCGGCTCTTCCTTGTCTAATATGATTGACATATGTGATTTGAGCCATGATATCACCGTTAGGATAAAAGACTTCGACTACTCCATGCTTCTTTCCATTTACATAAGGTGTTTTTCTTAAAACACGTCTTTTTTCATCAAATAATATCTCTGTCCCATGCATGACGCCATTGTGAATAGGTACAGTAGAGGTAAGTTGACCTGTGTAACCATACTTTTCTAGAATACCATTTAGACCAGTTTGATCAGACATAATAAATTTAGAACGAATTTTACCACCAGTAAAATACTCTTTTTTTACATTTTCTCCTAAAACATTTGGGATAGAGAGAGGTAGAGGGTTCGGTATCTTCTTTAATGAGTTTGTAATAGGTTTGGGTATAGGGTTTGGTATGGTTCTAGGAGTATGTGTCTCACAGCCTATAAAAATAAGAATAGAGAATGGTAAAAATAGTTTCTGCAGCATAGTATATAACCCTTTGATTAAATATTGGTTATTAGTATACTATCAAGTTGCTTTGTTTATATTAGTAGTTTAATTGTAATGAGATAATTTTTGACATAAATAAGATAAAATACATTATTATATAAAATGCCAAGGAAAATATATAAGATGAAATATCTATTGCTATCTTTAATGAGTTTACTTTTTTTGTTTGTTGGATTTGCAAATGCATTGCCTCTTCAGCAGGATATAAATAATAGTGAAAATATGAATATAAAATTAACACAAGAAGAGATTAGTTTTTTAAAAAAGCATTCTATTATTTCAGCACAAAGTGAAGCCGATTTCCCTCCGTATAATTTTAGAGAAAATGGAATGCCTAAAGGGTTTTCTATAGATTATCTTAATCTTTTAGCAAAAAGATTACATATCAAGGTTAATTATATTTCTGGACATACTTGGACAGAGTATATGGATATGGCATATAATAGTACAATAGATGTGATGCTTAATATTATGCGTACACCAGCAAGAGAAAAATTCCTTCATTATACACAACCTTATGCTGGAACAAAAAAAGCTATTTTTAGTAATGACTCTAAGATTAAAACATTGAGAGATCTAGAAGGAAGAACTGTTTCTGTTGTAAAAGGTTATTTTATGCAACACTTTTTAGAAGCATATCATCCAGATATTACTCTTAAACTTGAAGAAGATGCACGTAGTTGTATAGTATCTGTAAAAGATGGTAGTAGTGATGCAACAGTTGGAAGTAGTGGGATAATGCGTTACCTAATGAAAGAAAATAATCTCTATCTTGCTTATGGACATCTGATTAAAGACAGACGTTTATCTCTAGATCTTAATATTGCAACATCTCCTAAAAATACTATTCTTAGAGACATTTTACAAAAAGCAATGTATAGTGTGAGTAATAGTGAATTAAATGCCTTAAAAGAAAAATGGGTAGGAAAAGGTAAATTAGCAATACCCGTAACAGGGACCTTGACTAAAAAAGAATTAGCCTATATCCATAAGAAAAAAGTCATTACAATGTGTATTGACCCAAATTGGGAACCCATTGAGTTTGCAGATACATCTAAGGAATATATCACAAAAGGTATCTCTACAGATACAATGAATGTGATAGGTGATGATTTGAATATAACCTTTAAAGGGATACAGACAAAGAGTTGGACAGAGTCTCAAGAGTATCTTAAAGAGAAGAAATGTGATATTCTTCCTGCTGCAGTAAAGACCAAAAAACGTGAAGCATTTGCACGATTTACTTATCCATATTTAGATTATAAATTAGCAATTATTACGAAAGCTGACCAGGGATTTGTGAGTAATCTTATGGATATTATTGATAAGCCAATTGCTAGAAAAAAAGGTTCAGCACTTATTACGCAGTTACAAAATCTTTATCCTGCAGTGAATATTGTTGAGGCAGGTGGTACACTAGAGTCATTTAAAATGGTAGAGAATGGAGAAGCATATGCAACCATTTCAACACTTCCTGTTGCATCACACTACATCAATAAATATAATTTAAAAGAAATAGGTATAGCAGGGTATACCAATATGCGTCTTAGACTCTCTATTGCTGTACGTGATGATGATCCTATACTCTTATCGATACTTAATAAAGCACTTGCAACAATACCGTTGGAACAGCATAAACTAATATATGATAAATGGGTTGGAAGACAAGTATCCGAACCATTTAATTATTGGTACCTTCTTTATATATTGGCATCATTCTTGATTATAGCGTTGCTTGGTTTATATCGTCAATATGTATTAAAAGAGGCAAATAAAGGCTTGGAAAGTGCTGTACAACGGAAAACAGAAGAAAATTTAAAGCAACAACAACTGCTTCAGGAGCAAACAAAGTTGGCTGCTATGGGAGAGATGATAGGGGCGATTGCTCATCAGTGGCGTCAACCATTGAATGCATTAGGATTAAGTATCCAAAACTTAGAGTATGACTTTAAGGATGGATATATTGATCAAAAATTTATTCAGCAATATGTGAAAAAAAATAAAGAGACAATTGGTTTTATGAGTCGAACAATAGATGATTTTAGAAACTTTTTTAAAGTGGATAAGGTAAAGGAAAAATTTGATGCTAGACAAGCTATAGAAGAGACAGTTACTATACAAGAGGCGTCTTTGAAAAAATATAATATTACATTAAATGTAAGTGGAGATAATTTTCAAATTTATGGTTTAAGAAGTGAGTTTCAACAGGTTATTTTAAATCTTATGAGTAATTCTGCATATGAATTAAATAAGTATAAGATTAAAGATCCAATGATACAAATAGAATTGAATAATCAAAAGATTTTAGTAACAGATAATGCCAAAGGAGTATCTGAAGAAATATTAGATAGAATTTTTGAACCTTACTTTACTACAAAAGAGCAAGGAAAAGGAACAGGAATAGGATTATATATGTCAAAAATAATTATTGAAGAGAATATGGGAGGAACCTTAAAAGTGGAGAACCAAGAAGGAGAAGGTGCATCATTTATTATCGATTTTAATAGAGTGAATAATGAAAAATAAATTATCTACCATACTATTAGTAGAGGATGAATCTGAAGTTCGAATGGAATTAAAAAAGTTTTTACAACGTTACTGTGACAATGTAATAACTGCAAAAAACGGAGAAGAAGGACTGGCTCTTTTTAACATACATAAGCCAGAAATTGTCATTAGTGATATAAAAATGCCTAAGATGAATGGTATTGATATGGCAAAAAAAATTAAAAAAAATTATCTTGATCAGATTATTATATTTACAACGGCACATAGTGATAGTACCTATTTTTTAGAAGCTATTGAAATGCAAGTGGACGGATATATTCTGAAGCCTGTTGACCTTACTTTATTAAAGAAAAAAATAAATGATATTCATAAGAATATAGAAGCTCAAAGACAGAAGAGCCTCTATGAAAATATATTAGATGATATTGCACAAATGCAGGATAATATGCTTGCTGTGTACGATATTAATAGAGTACCAGTTTTTTTTAATAAAAGGTTACTTGATTTTTTAGGATATAAAAATATAGAAAGTTTTGTTGAGGAATACAAATTATTAAGTAATAAATTTGAGACAGTGGATGAATGTTATTACCCTAAGTCAAACAGGAATATTTTTTGGATTGATGAAGTTAGAAACATAGAACCTGAGAAGCGTATTATTTCAATGAAAAATAAAGATAATAAAAAAGTAAAGTTTTTTTTAGTTTCATTATCAGAACAAACACAAAGTAAAAATATTATTATCAGCTTTTCAGAAATTACTACAATTGTAACCAAAAAACGTCAATATGAGAATGATGCATATACTGATGAATTGACACAAATTAATAATCGTGCAAAATTTAATATTATATTTAATCAAGTACTAGAAAAAAGTCAAAATAATAAAAGTAGTTTGAGTATTATTCTTATTGATATTGATAATTTCAAAGATGTAAATGACAGTCATGGACATTCCGTGGGTGACAATGTACTAAAAAAATTTACCACTCTTATTTCTAATAATATAAGAATAACAGATGAGTTTTCACGTTGGGGAGGGGAAGAATTTGTGTTACTTTTGGAGGATACGAAAATTAAAGAAGCGCATACTATAGCAGAAAATTTACGTGTACTTATTGAAAAACATGATTTTGGAATTCATAAGCAATTGACATGTAGTTTTGGTGTAAGTTCAAGAGTGGACAACGATACAAGTGAAAGTTTATTTGAACGTGTAGATAGAGCACTCTATAAAGCTAAAAATAGTGGAAGAAATAGGGTAATATCAGAATAGTTACAATGGTAAGGATTGTATGGCTGACAGGAAGAGATTCGAACTCTCGGTGAGTTACCCCACACAGACGTTCCAGGTCTGCACCTTCGACCACTCGGACACCTGTCAACAGTTACTAAAGTATATCAATAATGTCAATAGAGTTTGATAATTTTTGATATAAGTAGTATAAATA
>Ga0256827_10002208_pt1 | contig 12576 bp, 9 predicted proteins | sample CV84metaG_FD_185977 | JGI IMG/M metagenome (GOLD analysis project Ga0256827, IMG submission 185977) | Hydrothermal vent microbial communities from East Pacific Rise, Pacific Ocean - CV84 | ecosystem: Environmental > Aquatic > Marine > Hydrothermal vents | place: Pacific Ocean: East Pacific Rise... | reverse complement strand
ATATATTAAAAATCTCATAGGACTTCACCCCTGCATTCATAGCAACCATTCCACCAATGGAACCGGGAAGTTTTGAGACAAACTCAAACCCAGCTAGGTTATTTTTTTTAGCAAATGAGAGTAGTTTTCCAGTTGGTGTTGCACACCCAACAGTTAAGACCTCATCTTCTAACTCCATAAATGAGAAATCTTTAGAGAGCATCATCAGTGGTGGTGGATTTGAAGAGACTAACAAGTTATTGGCATGACCAATAATCATTCTATCTTTAGGCATAGTATCACCACGCTCTAACATGAGTACTTCTATTGGTACACCTACTTTTATGCTTGAAAATTTTGAAAAATCTATGGTTTTAAAGTACATCTACTTACCTCATTGGAATCATACGGCGTGTTTTTTTCACTTTACGCAAATCAATACTCTCTTCTATCACTTCTAAGCTATCATTCATTATTACCTCACCCCAAGGATGAATAATGGCTGAAGAACTCGCCATATCATCATTGGCTGAATTACAAACCAGCACATAACATTGATTCATAATAGCAAAGGCTTGTGACAACACTTCTAGGTGGTTTTTACGAGGCTCACCCCACATAGCAGGAAGTAAGAAAATATCAACCCCTTCTAACTCCTTCCACAACTCTTTAAAACGTAACTCAAAACAGATAAGTAGCCCATAAGTCACTCCATTAATTGTGAACTTCTCTATGGCATCTTTATCACCTGCATCAAAATATTTATCTTCATCACCTACATGAAAAAGCTTATACTTGTTTTGCGTATAAACCACCTCATGGTTATGAATCACCACTGATTGGTTCACCTTTTTACCATTTTCACGACGAACAATGGTAAAGACAAATATCTGTGTAGAGATAAGAGGCAATAGTACTTCTATTGCTTTTTCATAAAAATCTAAAGAGGCATCAAAATTTTCATAGTCGTACCCTGTCAAGTAGACCTCTGGAGCAACAATTAAATCTTTATCTTGATTAGCCTTTATATGTGCTACCAAAACATCCAAATTTTTTTGATAGTCAGTAGTTGTTTTTAATTGTAAAAGTGCAATATCATACATACATTTATCCTACAAATTCCGTAATGTCTCGTACTCTTTTGGAATCAAATAATCTTCCGTCTTCATCGGTTCAGAAAAAACACCTTTTTCATAACCAATCTCATACAACTTATCTAACGCTTTTAGTTGTAACTCTGAAAGCTCTACTGATTCATCAGAAGCATACATATCAAGATATTTAGTCAACATATCAGAAGAGATTCTAACCAAAGAGTCTGCCTCTAGTTTTTCACAAAGCTCCTCTTTTCTGTCGTTAGCAACTTTTACACCATCAATGAGTATGTTTTCAATGTCAATAGCACGGTTAAGTGGTAATGAACGTCTAACAGCCATGCCACCTAAAGGCAATGGTAACCCCTCACCTGCAAGTTCAACCCAAATGTCCCAAAGCTCTTTTTCTACTTCTAGTGACTCATCATAATCCAAAATAGACTCATGAATTAGCACACCAGCATCGACCTCGCCATTTACCACTGCCATCTCTATCTCTAAAAAGTCCATGTAGACAGGTCGTGCTTCTGGGTAATAGATTTTAAAAAGCATCGCATTCGTTGTGTATTCACCTGAAAGAGCCACTCTAAAGTTTCGTTTGAGCTTTTTATCTTTACGACGAATCAATTTTGGTCCATAACCATCACCAAAACTGACAGCTGTTCTTAGCATGGCGTACTCATCTTTTATAAACGGGTACATTCCAAAACTAATGGCACTCACATCGTAAGTCCCTTTCATTGCCTCTTTGTTTAGTGTCTCAATATCTAAACCAATATTCGTAAACTCATAATCTTTAGTATCAACCCAACCAAATTTAATGGCAAAGTACATAAATATATCATCAGCATCTGGGGAGTGGGCAAGTTGTATTGTTTTCATTTTTTTCCTATTTTCTATATTAAATCTATCCAAATATGATACATGGATATATCTTTTGTTTTACATTGGTGTTGAGATTTATAAGTTGAAAAAAGCTTATTACTCTTTTCAAGTATCAATTTGTCTTTATCTTTCCAATTTAATTCACTAGAAGACGAAGATAATATCTCTTCATCTATATAAGCATTAATTTTTTCTAGCCAACTCTCAAAATTATCAGTTTGCATATATCCAATCATACCTACATAAGTTAATCCTATACCGTGAATTTCTTTTTTAAAGCGTTCTATTCCTCCACCATTATCTCGTAATACATATTCTTTCTCACGATATTTTTGTATTGTGCTATCTAATCTTTTAGCTTCTAAAACAAAAAATGCTTTTTGTGTCCCTCGAATAAATACTCCTATATCTGATTGTGCAGAATTACCGTTTTGTGGATCTTCCACATTTTCATGATGAAAGAAAAACGTTTCATCACCAACATAGCTATTCATACATAAAATAAATTGGTGATTCAGACCTTTTTCGTTAGATGTTATATTATATTCTTTATGAAAAACTTCAATATAACTCTCAATAAAAAGAATAACCTTCTCTACTGAACGATTTTTTGGCAAACCTATTAAAGTTGAATTAAAAGAGGAAGGTTTATTATTTGACTGCAAATTAATACCCCATTTGAACTAAATCAGCAAATGTCTCATCGGCATCTCGAACAGCAATAGATTTCAACCAAAAACGATACTCTTTAGGCTTTATAATATAAATAACATGTCCATCATAAAATCTAAGAACTCTTTTTATATTTACATTTTGACCTGTTTTATGATTAATTATAGAAGATAAGTTTCTCTCTAACTCCGTTGAAGTTTCTAATAAATTAAATGTTGGCTTATCTTTATAATAAAAAGAACAACCCACAAAGGATTGTGTTTCAAATCTATTTAATAATTTAAAGTCATCATAGGTAGTATTTAACAGTTCACAATATACAGATTGAAATTCATCTAATTGTTTATCTGTTACACCGTTTAAAATAAGAGAGTTTGTATTTCCTTTAGACAAGTCAATCATGTAATCTAAAGTATCATTTACAAAATATTCTTCTACTTTTGATAAAGTTAAATCTTGAACTTTATCAGAATAAGGTAATAAATCTATATCTTGTTTTAAAATAGCTGTTGCCTTACTCACTCCTGCTCTTCCACTTGTTACAGTTAAATAAAAACGGTAAAGAAGTCCTTTTTCTTTTAAATTATTGAATAATTCTTTTAATTCTACTTTATATTTCATTGGTGCATGTATACCAACTATTCCTTTTTTAAATGAAATAGTACGATTTACATATTCCATTATCAAACCTTTTTTACCAATTATCTCTTTAAATAAAATTAATGGAGGTTCATAAAATTCTTTTGGTCTAGTAGCTTGAAACTCTTCTGTTCTCAATTTTTTAATTTTAGAATAATCAATACCATCTTCCGAAAAAGCTTCAACAGGGAGAGTCCATTGGTTTGTTAAAAAATTTGCTTTTTTCCCTTTTCCCACAACAAAACCAGATCGATACAACCAATTATTATTTTTTTCTTTATTATCTAAAAACTCTTTAAGTGTACCATACTTTTGTAACCTACTAATAATAGAATGGATTCTACTTCCACCTAATAAATTTGCTTTCCATATACTATATTTTTTTAAAACATCATTATAAGTTACCCAATGAAAATCATAATGCGATAAATCAAAATAAATTTTTTCTTGAACTAAAAAAGTTTGCCTTACAGTCAAATGTAAAAGTAAATCTTCTTTGATATTAGGTTTTATCTTTTGCATAAAAACAGTAGCTACAGAGACATTTGCCGTATTAAATAAGTTTTTTACAGCACTAAAATCTACTATTTGATGACACTTATATTGTTCAAAAATATAATTTCTAAAATTAGAGCTTCTTTTATTATATAAAAATCCAGGAGCATATTGAACCATCGCTAAAAAAGAGTTTGTCTTTAAAAGTTTAAAACTTTGTTCTAAAAAAAATAAAGCTAATTGTTTATTTGGTAATTCTAAATTTTTATTATTAATTTTTGGTCTATTAAATAATTCTTCTTTTTCTAATTCTTTTGCAGTATTCGTCCAATTTTCATGTTTACTAACAAAAGGAGGATTTCCAATAACCAAATCAAATTTATTATGATTGACTTTTTCAATATATTCATTTTCTTCTTCAATATATTCAAAAAAATCTAGTTCTAAAATATTTTTAGACTTTTTAAGATTATCAAATTGTAACTTTCTCCAAATTGTATCAGGTAAAAAAGTATCACATAAAGCCAAAGCCAAACTGAAAATAGAGAGCTGAACTGCTCCCTCCTCTTTATCTACACCATAGATACTATTTGTAATAATATTTTTAGCTATAGTTGTAGATGGTTTTTTCCAATCATTCTCTATCATCCACCACTGAATAAGCCGTTTGTATGCTCCAACCAAAAAGATACCCGAACCACAAGATGGGTCAATCAATTTAAAATTCTTTTGAGGTTTATCTAGTGGCATAATCTCATCTATCATGAAATTCACTAAAATAGGAGGTGTATAAACTACACCACCCTTAGCTTTATCTTCTGATTTTAAAAATAATTCATAGATATTACTAATAAGTTCAATAGGTAAATCTTTAAAAGAGTAACGAGACCAAAAAACTAATTGATTTCCCTCTTTATTCCCTTTTAAAAAGTATTGAAACTCTTTTAAATCAGCCTTTAGTAATTCATTTCGCTCTTCACTATCCTCTTCCCCAATATCAAAAACTCCACCGTTAAAATGTTCATTCAAGTCATCTAACAATGCGATAACTGCTTTACTATCATCAAATAAATCAGTAAATGAAGTTGCTCCTTTTTTAAACTTAGCCCAATAAGGTTTTTTATTTTCAATACCCTCTTCAAAAACACCTCGCTCTTCAAGATAGCGAAGCAAGATGGTTTTAATAAGCAAACTTTCTGTAGTTTTGGGAGAGAGAATTTCTTTGGAAATTAAGTTTTCTCTTAAATCTTTTAGCTCATTAAGAAGTGATTCATATACACTGCTAGAAAAAGAAAAATTATCTTTATATTTTGAGTTCCAAAATGCTCCACTATCAAACATAGTAGCTTGAAACTCTTCTGTAATTTTAGATAATAATTGAATAGTTTCAAAAGGAGTAATATTCTCCAGTTGACCATTAGCTTCATTTATATTTGGCTTTTGTAAACAATTATAAACTTTTACTTCCGTGTTTGTAAAAACAAAAAACATTGGAACCTTATACGCATTCCATAGTCTTTTATGTTCTTCTGTAATCTGCTCTTCTGTTAATTTATTTGAAGTATTATCATAAATATATATTTGAGGTTTAACAGAACCATTTTCAAATTCTGTTACATAGATTGCCGTAGGCTTATATTTTTTTGCTTCTTCTATATGTATTTGAACGTGAGGTTTTTGAATATTATCTTTCAAAAAATAGAGACCTCTATCTTCACTTAACATTGAAAGCTTATTTAAGCCATTTTCAAAAGCAGGAGAGAGACTCATTTTTTATCCAAATATTTTATTTTACTATATTTTATTATAACATAGCTATCCAATAATAAAAATGAGAAGACATAGCTTTTTTATAAATTTTATAAAAAACATTACAATTTGACATATTTTGCCTTAAATAAAAAAAATTCTATTAAAATAGCGTTATTACTATTTACAGAAGGATTTAACTACTATGGATGCGAACAAACAAAAAGCCTTGGATATGGCGTTAAAACAGATTGACAAAACATTTGGAAAAGGTACAGTTGTACGTCTTGGTGACAAAGATATTGAACCTATTGAGTCAATTAGTACAGGTTCGCTTGGTCTTGACATGGCGTTAGGAATTGGTGGGGTACCTGTTGGAAGAGTTATTGAAGTTTATGGACCCGAGAGTTCAGGTAAAACAACTTTAGCACTTCAAATTACAGCTTCTGCTCAAAAAGATGATAAAGTATGTGCTTTTATTGATGCTGAACATGCTTTAGATGTTCTTTATGCTAAAAATTTGGGGGTAGATGTAGAGAACCTTTTAGTTTCTCAACCAGACTTTGGAGAACAAGCACTGGATGTTCTTGAAACATTGGCACGTTCAGGTGCTGTTGATGTTATTGTGGTCGATTCCGTAGCTGCTCTTACACCAAAAGCAGAAATTGAAGGTGAGATGGGAGACATGCAAGTGGGTCTTCAAGCTCGTCTTATGTCTAAAGCACTTAGAAAACTGACTGCTGTTTTACATAAAACAAATACTACTGTTATTTTCATTAACCAACTTCGTATGAAAATTGGGATGATGGGTTATGGTTCGCCTGAGACAACTACAGGTGGGAATGCTCTTAAATTTTACGCTTCTGTGCGTATTGATGTAAGAAGAATTGCAACACTTAAACAAGGTGAATCACAAATTGGTAACCGTGTAAAAGCGAAGGTCATTAAAAACAAAGTAGCACCACCATTTAGACAAGCAGAGTTTGATATTATGTTTGGTGAAGGAATTTCAATGGAAGGTGAACTGGTTGACTACGGTGTAAAACTAGACATTATCGACAAATCTGGTGCTTGGTTCTCTTATGGTGAGATGAAACTTGGGCAAGGAAAAGAGAATGTTAAATTAAAATTCAAAGAAGATCTCAAACTTCGTGACGAAATTGAAGGAAAAATTAAAGAAGCTCTTGGAATCACAAGCATGTTAACCATGGATACAAAAGAGATTAAAGACAGTGATGATGAGACAGAATAAGAGTTTATAATATCTCACAGAAAACAATAATAATCTATGACTTTTTAGAAAAACGAGTAACAAAGCCCTAGAAAAGGGCTTTATATCTCGTTATAAACTGTTTTTTAATTTAAAAATCAAGTGTAACTCTATAAAATAAAGTATTAACCATATTTAATTATTTTTAGGAGTTACTCTATGTTAAAACAATTTAAAATTCTTCTAGTTCTCTCTACTCTATTTTTTATGGGTTGTTCTTCTATTGTTCATACAAATAAACAAGAGCTACCAAATAACAAAATATATGCTATCTCCTCTTTTTGGAACTATACTGAAACACCAATGGCTGGACTTAAAGCAGCATCTATTGTTGAGTCTGTTTTAGCAAAAGAGAATATCTCTTTACTCTCTTTAATAGCTGGAAATGAAAAAGAGTCACTTAATCAAAATAAAATCTCATTTTTAAAAACACAAGTCAATAAAGCTAAAAAGTTAAAAGCTTCTTATTTAATTATGGGTGAAGTACAAGAGTGGCGTTATAAAACAGGTATTGACGGTGAACCTGTTGTTAGTTATAGCATTAAGGTTATTGAATTAAGCACAGGGAATATTCTTTTTAATGCAGTAGGTGCAAAAAGTGGTTGGGGTCATAAATCCATTGGTATTGTTGCCCAAGAGATTGCTCAAGAGATTATTCCACAATTTGTAGACTAATCACATGACACTAAAAAGACAATCAGCACTATTTCAAGCTTTTGAAGTCATTAGCTTTAGTCTCATTATCATTGCTATAGGATACTACTTTGACAAATTAGATCCTCTTTTAGTGCATTATGAATTTTCATTTCTTATTTTGTGGCTTGCTATTGTTACACTCTTCTACGGGTTAAATATGGGCTTAATCATGTGGATTGTCTTTGCCATTGTCTCATTTTTTAACTATGCAAATGATCCTGTTTTCACCTCTGTTTTACTTGAAAATCTATTTTTTGTTTTTCTTTTTGGTCTATTTTTTTCAAATCTTCATAATGAAATGGACAAATACAAAGTTAAAACAAAGTATCTGCAACTAAGACTTAAAGAGTTAACCAATGCTTTTTTTACACTAAAAATTTCACATGATAAACTGGAATCTATCTATATTATTCAACCTGCCTCTTTTCGTTTTGTTATCTCTGAAATTTTAGAGAGTTCTAACCATAGCACACCTAAAGATAGTGCTAAAAACACTCTTCGTGTCCTAAAAAAATTCTTCTCTGTAAATTCAGCAATGATTTGGAGAGTTAAAGGAAATGAAGCACATCATCCTTTTGCTTCTATTGGTGATATAGATGAAAATCTAGATAAAAATGATAAACTCATAAAGGAAGCTCTTACACAAAAACGAGCCATTTACTTAAATGACATTGAAGACAAAGAACAAACCTCTTATCTTTATGCCATTCCTTTTATGGACAAGAGAGATACTATTGTAGCGATACTTATTATTAAAGATATACCATTTCTTTTTTATCATGAAGATACACTATTAAAAATAAATGTTGTCTTTAATTATATTTGGACTGAGTACAAAAAAAGAGCTTCTTTAGATAAAATTCGTGAGAGTAAACATGAAGTAATTTCCTTAGAAAATGACAATCATGAACGTCAAGATATTGTTGACTTTAAATTAGAAATTGCACGACTCAACAATATTTTACAAGGTTTTAACATTGATAGTCGAGTTTATGTTATCTCTACAAAAAATGAAACCTTGCACAAAGAGATTGATGATTTTTTATATAATAATGAAGTTTTAGAGATACTTGACCAATATATAACTCTAAAATGTGCTGACAACTATATTCACTTTTTACTTTTTCCTTTTGTCTCTAATCCTGCTATGCATCAAAGATCAAAAGATTTAGAATATGCAATTGAGAATAAAATTAAAATTAATGAACTTGATGAACAACTTGAGCAACATCTCTCTGCTAAAAGTTACAACAGTTTAGAGAAAAAACATACCTCTGTACGAAACTTCAATGCCTTGCTTGAGGAGTATAGTTGTGTTTAATGATTTAACATTGACAACCATTACCAGCTTACTTCAAGAGAAGAATTCAGCTGAGGCACTGTTACTTTTTACTCTTGGAGAAGTTATTTTTTGGGCAATAGCATCTTCACTTCTTATTTTATTTTTACCAAAGAGGTATCAACAATATAAAAAAGAAATTTTCATCTTTTTTCTTGTTATCAATGTTGGATTACTCTTTATTGGTATTCTCTTGACACTTATCATGGTACTTTTTGGTCTTGCTTGGGCAACACACAGAATTAGTCAACCCAACTATGAGTCTGCTCATTTAGATGACTATACTTCCGAATTCCCTGTAGTTTATAGTAAATTTCAAGAAGGAATTTTAACCATTGAAGGTGACCATACAAAAGAGATTTCTACCGATGAAAAAATTAAATCTCTTCGTATACTATATGACAGTAATGCAGAAGGAAATATTGGAAAAATCAAACACTTTCTAGCTGATAGTTCTGATGAAACTAGACTTTATGCTTTTGCACTTATCTCCTCATTTGAAAAAAAACTAAATACACAAATAAAAGAGTTCCAAGAAAAAATTGATAAATCACACAATGAAAAAGAGCGTAATCAATACTATTTTGAATTAGCCATGACCTATTGGCAATTTATTTTTCATGGTGTAGCCAGTGAAAAGCTCTCAAGTTTTTATACTAAAAAAATTGAGCAGACTTTAGAAAAAATTCAAGACTTACCTCGTGCATTTGTACTCTTGGGGAAAATTCATATTTTTAATAAAGAGTATAAAGAGGCTGAAAAATCTTTTTTTAAAGCTGTAGAGTTAGGTATTCCAAAAGAGTCCATATTTACCTTTTTAGCAGAAATTAAATTTGCTCAACAAAAATACAATGAAGTTTCAAACTACATTTCAAAAGAACTTTTTGAAATTGACATAAGACTAAAACCTCTAGCTAAGACGTGGACAAAGTCATGAAGATACTCTTAGATACTGAGCAACCTGACATTCTTATTCCTTGTGAAGGAACCTACCCCTACGTTCGTGGTGGTGTTGCCTCATGGATTGCACAACTTATTACAGGACTCCCACAATATAACTTTGGTGTAGTCTTTATTGGCAGTAGAAAAGAGGACTACCCACCAAAACCACTCTATGATTTCCCTGATAATTTGGTCTATGTTGTTGAGCTATTTATGTTTGATGACGAACAGAAACCTACTATTAAAGAACATAATGGAGATGCTAAAGATTTTGAAGAGATTGAAAAACTTTACCAGTGGTTTAAAGAAGAGAAAAGAGAATTTTCCTTTCCAAAAGAGGTCAAAAAATTAAACTTTTATTTAGATAGAATTAATGAATCTACTTTTTTATACTCAAAAGAAGCTTGGTATTACATCTCAAATAAAAACCAAGAGAACTGTAGCGACATCTCTTTTTTAGACTATTTTTGGTCGGTAAGAAGTATTCATATTCCCATTTGGAAAATGGCAAAACTTGCTAAATTATTAAAAGATAAAGGAGAAATCATTCACTCTCCTTCAACAGGATATGCAGGATTTCTCTCAACACTAATCTCTCATGAGACAAATAAACCATTTATATTGACTGAACACGGAATCTACACTAAAGAGAGAAAAATTGACCTCATCTCTAGCTCTTTAAATCTCTATAAAAAATTAGATCTGTTTAGAGATACCTCTGAAACCAACTATATTCAAGGTATGTGGGTACGCTTTTTTGAAGGTATTGGGAAAATGAGTTACAGTAGAGCAAACCCAATTTTGTCTCTATTTGGAGTAGCAAAAGAGACACAAATTGCATACGGTGCAAAGACTGAGCTTTGTCGTGTCATTCCTAATGGAGTAGATATTGAAAAACTCAGTAAAACCATTAAGCTCCGTCCAGAGGGTATTCCTCAAGTCATTACCCTCATTGGTCGTGTGGTCTCCATTAAAGACATTAAAACTTTCATTCAGGCTGTTAGAATTACAGCCAATACCATTCCAGATGTTGAAGCATGGATTGTAGGTCCAGATGATGAAGAGAAAGAGTATGCCCAAGAGTGTTTTGAGCTTATTGACATTTTAGATGTAAAAAAGAACATCAAGTTTTTAGGTTTTCAAGACATTTCAAAAATTTTACCCAAAAGTGGTATTTTAACCCTAACCTCCATTAGTGAAGGAATGCCTTTGGTTATTTTGGAAGGTTTTGCAGCAGGTGTACCTTGTGTTAGTACCGATGTTGGTTCGTGTAAAGAACTCATTTATGGTGGTGAAAATCTTGAGGATCAAGCATTGGGTAGTGCTGGAGTCGTTTGCCCAATTGCAAACTCAGAAGCTCTCGCAAAAGGCTACATTGAGCTTTTGACCAATGAAGATAGATGGATGAAAGCTCAAAAAACTGCCATTGCTAGAGTCAATAAGTTCTACACACAAACACTCTTTTTAGATACTTATCAAAAAGTCTATGAAGATACTTTTGCCACACTAAAAAAGGATGCTTCATGGCAGGAATAGGGTTTGAGCTTAAACAGATTCTCAAAGAGAAGTCCTTAACTGCTGTCTTTAAAACTTTTGGTTATTCAGCCATTTTAAGTTCTGGTCCTTGGGTTATATCCATGATTATTATTTTGGGTATTGGTCTAAGTAATATCTACTTTTACCATACAGATGACCCTACTGGAACCATGTTAAAGGCTTCAGTTATCTACGTTTCAGCCTTGGCACTAAGTTCCGTCTATACAGGTTTTTTTCAACTACCTTTTACACGATTCATTGCCGATAGAATGTATGAGAAGAAACATTATCTGATTTTACCAAATTTCATAGGTACTATCATTCTAACCATTGCTGGTGCATTTGTCATAGCTCTACCTTTGAGCATTTTTCTTTTCGATGAGCAGAGTAACCTTTTTGTACTCCTTTACATAACCCTATTTATTGTTCTCTCTTGTGTATGGGTTGCAAACATCTTAGCTGCTAGTCTAAAACTCTACAAACAAGTTATCATCTTCTACCTTTTAGGCTATGCACTTATCTATTTTTGTGCCTATCTATTTAGAGACTACGGTGTTATTGGACTTCTTATCTCTTTTATTGTTGGAAATTCTCTACTTTTTATTTTACTATTTTTAGGAATTATCTACTACTACCCGTCGTACAACCCAGCCAACAAGCATTTTATTCGTTTTGATATTTTTAATCGTAACTTTGGAAAGTTCTACTGGACACTTGGCTTTTCAGGTATGTTTTACAACATTGCCATCTGGATTGATAAGGTAATCTTTTGGTTTTCACCTATTGTAGGGTATGTGGTTATTGACAAACTACACGCTTCTATGGTTTATGACTTTCCTATCTTTTTAGCCTATCTTTCCATTATTCCTGGTATGGCAATCTTCTTCTTTAGACTAGAGGTGGACTTTGCAAAAGCTTTTGAAAACTTCTATCGTGCCATTTCAAAACATGGAACACTTAGTCAAATAAAATACCACAAACAACAGATGATAAACGCTGTCAAGCGAAGTATTCAAGAAATTCTTTTTGTACAAGGAATGTTTAACATTCTACTTTTTTTAAGTGCTGAAAAAATATTTGAAATTTTACTACTACCAAAACTCTACTTACCTCTTTTCTATGTCGATGTTATTGGGGTGCAATTACAACTTGGGTTCATGTCTATTTTGGCTTATCTCTACTATCTTGACAAACAAAAAGAGGCACTACTTTACACTTTCGCCTTTGTTCTTCTAAATGCTCTACTAACTTATATTAGTATTCATATGGGACCTTATTTT
>Ga0256827_10002206_pt1 | contig 12578 bp, 12 predicted proteins | sample CV84metaG_FD_185977 | JGI IMG/M metagenome (GOLD analysis project Ga0256827, IMG submission 185977) | Hydrothermal vent microbial communities from East Pacific Rise, Pacific Ocean - CV84 | ecosystem: Environmental > Aquatic > Marine > Hydrothermal vents | place: Pacific Ocean: East Pacific Rise... | reverse complement strand
TTGTGCTGAAGCGATCCCGAAGACGCACTGCTGTGCGTTGAGTGGTGAGCTGAAGTGCAAATCACACCGCAGCTGAGCCCTTTACTGCCAGGTGGTGGTGAAGGTTGGTGTCACCTCGCCTTTGAAGGTGATGGTCCCATCGACCAAGCCAAGATAGAGCGTATCACCGCTCGTAGGATAGACCTCGGCAGCGTTGCCGACAAGCCCCTCCTGGTTCGCACGGTAGAAACAGGCCGCCATCCCCGTCCCACAGGCAAGTGTCTCATCTTCGACCCCGCGCTCATAGGTACGCACACGCAGTGAACCGTCAGCCTGGACCTTCGCAATATTGACATTGGCATTATGGAGATGACGCAGTTCTCGCGCTTCGACGATATCAAAGGTCTCAATATCTGCATCAAAGGTGACCAGGTGCGGTACACCCGTGTCGATCAGCCAGAACTGCTTGCCGTTGTGGCTGATGCTGCGCTCTTTGATGACCGGCGGGGTGAGATCGCTCTGTACCATCGTCCCCTCGACCTGAGCCTTGATGGGACCGGCCTCGGTCAAGAAGGTCATCGTCTCCGGCGCCAGCTCGAAACGTACCGCATAGTGTGCACAGGCACGAGAACCGTTTCCGCACATCTCGGCAGTGGAGCCGTCTGCGTTATAGAACTCCCACTCGAAATCGTACGTGTCATGAGGGACAAGGACGATCAGTCCATCGGCACCTACACCTGCCTGACGGTTACAGAGTGTGACTGCCAACGCGGAACGGTCCTGTCTCTCAAAGGCGTGAAAGATGACAAAGTCATTGCCGTTGGCTGAATATTTTGCGAGCATCATCATAGACCCCTTGATAGATTATATGGTGAGATTATAACGGATTTAGCGACCGATGCAGCGTGACTACTTTTTCGGTGCCGGATATTTTGCTTTGATATCCTCGACGAACTTCTCACACTCTTTTTGCAGGTGCTTGAGGTTCAGAGAGTTGTCGATGACCCAGGTCGCCCGCGCCTTCTTCTCATCGATCGGCATCTGCGAGGCGATACGGCGCAGAGACTCCTCTTCAGAGAAACCGTTACGCTTCATGAACCGCTCCAGCTGGACATCTGCCGGGGTATAGACCACGACAGCATCCTGGATGTCATACGCCTCTTTTTCAAAGAAGAGGGGGATGTCGATCAGATAAGGATATTTGAACCCGTCTTGTTTCTCACTCTGTCGTTCGATCTCCTGACGGATAAGCGGATGCAAGAAGGCTTCGAGCGCTGCTTTCTTCTCAGCGTCCGAGAAGACCAGTCTTCCAAGGGCCGGACGATCGACCTTGCCCCTCGGGGTGATGTAGTCATCACCAAAATGTCCCTCTACCCAGGCGACGTTCTGTTCGAGGATCGCATGAGAGATCTTGTCCGCATCGATGATACGCAGACCACTGAGCCCTAAAAGTGAAGCAACAGTGCTCTTGCCTGTTGCAATGCCTCCGGTCAAGGCGATCGCGTACTCAAATGCCATAAACGACTCCACGTCTTAGTGTTAACGCAGCTAACGGAGTGATACCGCTAGCATATAGTATTAGTTTCTGATTGTACCTAAGTATGCTTTACGAATATCGTTACCCATCGCAAAAGCAGCAGGATGGACATCGCAGTTGTAGTATTTCTGACCATCGAGCATATCACTGCGGTGCAGGATGATATCTGCCGTCGGATGGTATGACTTCGAAGCGAGCAGTGCTGTCTCTCCGTTACCAAGGTGGTATGGCATGATGATCTTGAAGTAGTTGCCCAGGACCTGCATCAACTGCTTGTTCGCTGCTTCATCGCTCAGGTCGGCATGACGCATCACGACAAGACCTTCACCGTTCAAGACACGGTTGACATGTGCCAACGCCGCTGCATCATCCGTCAAGGTGTCGATGATGACGACCTCGACAGAAGCATCAGCTTCTTCACGTAAAGATGCTGTCACGTCAGCTGCACTGACCGTCTTTGAAGCGATGGCATCATGACGTGCCACTTCAGTCTCGAGTGCTGCTGCATCATCACTGACGATCAACACGTTCTCTGGTTTCTTAACAGTACAAAGTGGTACATGTACCATCATCTCAGGATAGATATAGTCTCTCATTGGTATCTCTCTTTTGGGCATATGGATACACCCTTTTAATTATATTGATGGGATTTTATCATCTTAATATTAAGACCACCTCTGAAACTCACATAGCCTCGATCACTTCAGAATATAAGTGATGTTCTCTTGATCGCCCCCTTTTAAGAGCTTACAGCAGATCACTTTACACCTCTTTCCTACCGCTTTATCCTTTACACACCACATCTTTGTTATAATCGCGTCACTATATAAATAAGCGGAGCCCTCATGAGCCAGATCAGCTACAAAGACGCCGGTGTCGATATCGATGCAGGTAACAGTTTTGTCGAGAACATCAAACCTTTAGTCAAATCCACACGTATTCCAGGTGTCCTTGGTGGTATCGGCTCGTTTGCCGGTGCCTTTGAGCTTCCGACCGGATACAAAGAACCGGTCATGCTGGCAGCGACAGACGGTGTCGGTACCAAGCTTAAACTGGCGATCGACTCAGGTATCCACGACACGGTCGGTATCGACCTTGTCGCGATGTGTGTCAACGACCTCATCTGCAACAACGGTACCCCGTCGTTCTTCCTAGACTACTATGCGACAGGTAAGCTCGAAGTCGATGTCGCGACTGCTGTCGTCTCGGGGATCGCCGAAGGGTGTCGTCAGTCTGAATGCGCGCTCATCGGTGGTGAGACCGCTGAGATGCCGGGTATGTACAGCGAAGACGATTATGACCTGGCAGGTTTCGCCGTAGGTGTCGCAGAGAAGTCCGAGCTTGACACCGTCAGCAATGTCCGTGCCGGCGACAAACTTCTGGCCCTTCCAAGTTCAGGTCTGCACTCCAACGGTTTCTCTCTGGCACGTAAGGTGCTCTTTGAGAAGATGGAACTTGACTTCAACAAAGATTTCAACGGCAAGCCGCTCATCGAGACCCTCTTGACACCGACCAACATCTATGTCAAGACCTACAAGAAACTCAAGCCGCAGATCCAGGCGATGGCACACATCACCGGTGGCGGTCTGGTCGAGAACCTTCCGCGTGTCCTTCCTGAAGGACTGCGTGCCGTGATCCAGGACAGTGCGATCCGTGTCCTGCCTATCTTCGAGCTCATCGGTGAGCATGTCGCCCGTGAAGAGATGTTCAGAGCCTTTAACATGGGTGTGGGGATGGTCCTTGTCGTCCGCCCTGAAGATGCAGAACATGTCCTGGCAAACTCTGATGCTTATGAGATCGGAGAGATCACCCAAGGCGAACGCGAAGCTGTGATCGTCTAACAACCTAAAAGAGAAGATTTGAGACTTACTTTTTCCCTTCTCTTTTTAAGCTCTTATCTTCATGCCAATGCGTATGCCACGCTCTTTATGAGTGGTACGCTCTTTGTACTGGCCTTGACCCTTGTCATCGTACTGACCTCCTACCTGAAACAGCTCCGTCGTAAAGAACGCAGATACCGCGCCCTCTTTAGCTACAGTGATCTTCCTACCCTCTTTATCGCACCGGACAACACCATCTATGACCTCAATGAAAGTGCCCTGACCCTGCTGGGCTACAGTAGGAAACAGCTCAAAGGACAGAAGTGGTATGAGAAGCTTCTCCCGGATGAACAGGCCGTACAGATACGCCACGCACTTCATCACGCACTCAAACAAGATGCCCGTACCACGCTTAACGCCCCGCTCATCCGTAACAATGGACAGTCTCTCGATGTCGATTATACCCTGACACGACTTCCCCAACAGCCAAAAGGCTATCTTCTGACCCTCGTCGACCTGACTGACAACACGATGGTCTGTGAAGAGTTGATCGTGGTCAAAGAGCAGTTACATGAGGCAAAGACCGCACTAAGGCAGTTGGATGAGCAGTTCAAAGTGACCTTTGACATCGCTATCAACGGGATCGCCATCCTTGATGAAGATGGTGGCTTTAACTATATCAATCGTGCATTGATCGAGATGTATGAGTACAATGAGGACTATCTGCGTCATCTTGGTATCCGTCTGCTCCTGAACGATGAGGAGTCCGCACAGGCACTTCTTGACACTGCCAAAAGAGGAGAGAAGATCGACAAGATGCATATTCGGGCACATACTCGAAGCGGTGAGCCTCTTGACATCGACCTCACCATGGGGTACCTGCCTGAGCTAAGACAGTACTATATGGTGATCCAGGACATCACCAAAGTCCTCGCCTATACCACCGCGCTGCAACTCAGCAAGAAGCACCTGGAACAGCGCGTCGTCAAAGACTATCTGACCAATGCCTACAACCGTGCCTACCTTGAAGAGCGGCTCGAGCAGCTGATGCAGATAGAGCAAAAAGACTTTGGTCTCATACTCCTCGACATCGACCACTTCAAGCAGGTCAACGACACCTATGGGCACCTGGTAGGAGATGATGTACTGGTCCATCTTGTCGAAGCATTGAAAGGACAGTTACGAAGAGGAGACACTCTGGCACGTTTTGGCGGAGAAGAGTTTATTATCTTGCTTCCCGAGGCAAGCCATGAACAGACCTTGAACATCGCCTATAAGCTGCAACACTATATCGCGACCCTTGACTTCGAGAACTGTCCCAACATCACCTGCAGTTTTGGGGTAGAGAGCTTTGATGGCAAGCAGGACAAACGTGCCCTGCTTCTCTCTGCAGACAACGCCCTCTATAAAGCCAAAGCCAGCGGCAGGAACACTGTCATCGATGCACAGACGCTTGCCGAACCCGACTACAGTATCTAATCTTGATATTTTAAGACAATCGCAGTTCCATTGTACTAGACTGCTTTATAAGAGGTTTATTTATGCGCTCAATCAACACTTTGATCTTCAAACACTTTCTTGTCCAGGCCCTTCTGCCTATCTTGATCATCGAGTTCTCACTTATCGTCACCCTTTTTCTTCTCAACAGCTATCAGTCCAACCAGAACAAGAAGGCTTTGAAAGGGATCGCGAACACCGCCTTTATCGAGATCGCACACCAGACTGCTTCTCGTCTGAACCAACACTTCTTACGTGCGGACAACGCACTCGAGCAGCTGACCAATACCAGTGAGATCTTTCTCTCCATGCGTGAGCTCCGAGATGCAGATCCCCAGAACTATCAGGAGTATGGCGGCTTCTTCCAGTATGCACCCCCTCATGTCTCTCAAAACGGTTTTTACAAGTTCACGCAGCCTAAGAACACGACGGTCTATACTACCAACCTGAAAGAGCTTGGCAACAAGGACTATGCTATCTTGAACGCCCTTGTCCCTTTGACCCCTATCGCCAAAGCTGTTGTGGACATGCCCAACTCCCTTATCACCAATGTCTGGGTCAACCTTGATAAGAGGTATGCTTTTCATTATCCGCCTATCGATCCCGAAAAAGAGTTGACCCCGACCCTGGATGTTACAAAGTTCAACTTCTATTACAGTGTAGACCCACAGCATAATGCTAAAAAAGAGGAACGTTTTATACCGCTCTACATGGAGCCCTGGGCACTTGAGGCGGGAGAACTGGGTACCTATGTCCGACCGATCTACTTCAAAGAGCGTTTTATAGGTGTTGCAGGGTTCACCCTCAATGTCAAAGAGATCGCCAAGGTGATCAACACCCTTGAACTTCCCTTCGAAGCGCGTGCTATGCTGCTCGACGACAACAACACATTGATCGCATCATCTGACCCGCAAGCGGTCAAAAGAGATTTCTCAGCACACTCTTTCTACCAGATGCACAAGACATATGTCGACCACACACAAAGTACCATGCAGATAGACCCTGGACTTCTAACAAGTCCCCGCTTCATTCAGCACACCATGAAGATCCCTAGAACAGACCTTAAAGTGACGATCTATGTCGAAGAGAAGACGATCTTTGCACCGATCGACAAGGTCAGCGAACGGACCGTGCAGGTAGGTGTCATCTTTATCATCGGTATCGCCCTCTTTTATCTCTTCTTCTTCTGGTTCAACTTCGTCTCGCTCAAAAAGCTGGCACGCAGTATCACCAGGCCGCTCAAAGCGATCGTAGAGTTCTCCTCTCAACTTGGACGTAAAGAGAACTTTCACCTTGAGCATTCGAAGATCAAGGAGCTCGAGGCACTCAACACCAACCTTAACATCACCCACCAGGAACTTTTAGAGATGCTCATCAAAGACAAAGAGAGTGGGCTCTTTAACCGTCGTAAGCTCAGCAGTGATCTGCTCACGACAGAGTACTCCTGTCTCGCCGTACTCCATATTCACAACTACCGTACGATCACCAGTTATTATGGACAGGAGAGTGCTTTCGCCCTTTTGCAGGCCATCATACAGCATCTGCAAAAAGAGCCGTCGCTCCAACTCTACCGTATCGCTGACAATGAGCTGGCCTTGCTGCTTCCCTACCAGGACCAGCCCTACTTTACAGCGCTCTTGCGTGAGCTCAACGCCATCCAGGTCACCTACAACGCTGTCGATCTGCACCCCTTTGTCTATGCAGGCATCAGTCTGGTAAAACATGACGGCAGCGCCCTGGAAAAAGCGACCCTTGCCCTGCAAAATGCCCTGGACAACATGGTCTCTACCCCGACCTACTTTCGCTCAGAGTTCGACCAGAGCCAACATATCCATGAGAACTTGATGTGGGCAGGACGCCTCAAAGAGGCGCTGACACATAATGCGATCAAACCCTATTTTCAGCCTATCTATAATCTCAAGAACAATAAGATCGAGAAGTTCGAGGCCCTGGTACGGATCGAAGAGAACGGCAGGGTCGTCTCACCGCACCACTTCCTCGAGAGTGCAGAGAAGATGGGTCGGATCCATGAGATCACCCTGCTTATGATCGAAAAGGTCTATCGTGTCGCCTCACGTTACCCAGAGCTCACCTTCTCGATCAACCTCTCCTTTAAAGACATCCAGGATGTACGGATCCTCGATTACATCATCACCCAGTCCCAACGCCACAACATCCTGCCCAGACAGATCGTCTTTGAGCTCTTGGAGACCGAAGGTATCGATGACCCTGAAAAGAGCATCGCCTTCTTCAGTGAGCTTAAAAGGGCCGGTTTTGCGATCGCGATCGATGACTTTGGGAGCGGTCACTCTAATTTTGCGAACCTCTCGATGATGCAGGTCGATTTCATCAAGATCGACGGACAGTTCATCAAGGACATCACCACAGACAACAACTCTCTGGCCATCACAAAGAGTATCAACGAGTTCACCAAAGTGATGGGAGCTGAGAGTATTGCCGAGTTCGTCAAAGATGAGAAGACCTTGGAAGTCATACGCGAACTTGGTATCGACTATGCCCAGGGCTTTGTGATCTCACCTGCTGTCGCAGAGGACGAGATCGACGGACTTCTAAAAAAGTTTAATGGTTGATGTTTCGGCTGTTTGAGGGGGGGGGGTGACCAGCACTGGGCTGATCAGAAGAGACCTATTTGGCCTCGTAGATGTCACGTCTAGGGAAGGTGAACGTCGAGTGACGATCGACGACGATCCTCTCTTTGTCATCCACCGCATAAGCACGGATCGTGATCGGGATGATCGTGTCTTTCGTACTGTCATCGACAAGAAGCTCATCCGTATATAAGATGACGACTTTCTTCTTCTTGGCACCTGGATGCGCCATGAACGGAGCAGTAGGCTTCAAGATCTTGATCTTACCCTCGTAACCTTTCGGTGCGATCACATCGAAATAGAACTTATGATCCTCGTTCTCGGTGTTCTGAAGCAAGAAGACATAAGCATTACTGACACGCTTGCCTTGCGGTGTATGGTTGATACTGTAGAGACGACTCTCTTTGTTGATGTTCAGGAGCATATGCTCTTTGGTCGTACTCATGTAACCCAGGATGAACATGATCGCCACAAGGATGACACCATAACCGATCACTTTCGGACGGAAATAGTTGGTCTTGCCCTGCTGATAGATCACCTCTTTGTCACTTGACCATCTGACCAAAGACTCTTTACCGAGTTTACCCATGACCACAGTACAGGCATCGACACACTCAAGACAGTTGATACACTCTAACTGCAGACCCTGACGGATATCGATATGGGTCGGACAGACCGTGACACATGACTCACAGGCCGTACACTCAGACTGTGGTTCTGCTTCACGGATCTCTTTTTGTTTAGAGTACAGCTTTGTATGGTCATCATAGATCTTACCACCACGATGCGGATCATAGATCGCCATGACCGTGTCATCATCATAAAGGACCGACTGTACACGAGAATATGGACAGACGTAGATACAGAAGTTCTCCTTGATCATCACGATGTCCACGATCAAAAAGGCTGCAATACCGATCATAGTACCCACCAGGATAAGGTGGTCCATCGGATGAGCCATATAGGCAAAGAAATCTTCCGGCGGTACGAAGAACCATAAGAAGTCTGCTGCCGCCACAAAAGCCAGTATGGTCCAGATCAAGACAGCGATCACTTTCTTGACCTTGTTCTCCGGCTTGGACATGTCCGGCTCTTTTTGCTTGTTCTTGATACGCTTGCGCAGTCCCAGGATCTTCGTCTCTATGAGGTCACGGAAGATGACACGGAAGATCGTCTGTGGACATAACCAACCACAGAAGACACGCCCACCGACGACTGTCAGACCAAAGATACCGATGAACATGATCATCAGGATAAACGGCATAAGGTACATCTCCTGCATATCGAACTGGACAAAGGCCAAGTGCAGTTTCAGTTTGTCAAATGAGAGCAAGAAGAGGTGGTTACCCCCTATCTCTATCCAAGGTGCGATCAATGCGAATGCAGTGATGATCCCGAAGAACCAGTAACGTTTGATGCGCCAAGGCACCCACCCTTTTAAATAATCCTTAGCTGACTTCTTGTCAACATTTACAGCTTCACTCATGTTTATTCCTCCTCTAAATTGTGTTCTGAATGGGGACAGGCGATCGTCCTTATCACTTTTTCTTCTGCATCGACAGGGACATCCAGGGTCACCAGACCGTTGGCCACCTCTTTGAGTTCACGTGACTCGATATAGTCCTTGAGCGAGCTGCGACTGACTTCCATCTCGCGTGCCATCGCGCTGACGCTCACACCTTCACGGATATAGTTGATGATCCGGTCCAGATAGGGATCGAACTTCGAAGAAGAACGGCTCCCTTTTGGACGACCGATCATCTTCTTCTCACGACCTTCCAGGATCTGTCTTAATTGGTCGATGATACCCAAGACCAACATAACGTCGCTCTGCTGATCGATGACGACCCCGGCATTGACGATATGGATACGCATCTCGTTTTTCAACAGACAGGCGAACATCTGCAAAAGGTCCTGTATGTTACTGCTCAAGACCCAGACATCAGAGATCAAAAGATCCCGGTTACGATTGTTTCTAAAGAAGTTTACGACATCATCACGACTCTCTAGTGCATTGTTCTGGGAGGTGTGATCTACAAATTCATCTGATATATTGATGTTACTTGCCTGTGCATAGGCGTTGATACTTTTCAACTGTTCAAAAGCACCATCAAAATACTTATCAGGTCTAATATAACTAATAGCCATTGACGATTAAACCTCTCATATTTTTATTTTCATCATCATTATAGGGATATTTGACGCTTAAAGTCAAGATAATTACTATTATTTTCGTCATATAATCCTATTTGGAGCTTGATTGTGATGTTTATGTGATACCTGTTACACCATCTCCCTCCAAGAGAGATAACACCGGGTCAACTGCCTTTCTCAAAAGTAACAATGGGCTATAATAAGCCAACTTAAAAAGATAGAAAGGAAGAGGACGTGAACAGTCTGTTTATCGAGTTTCGAGACCCGCTCTTTGGTATCATCATCTTCTTCTCTCTTATCTTTGTGATCGCGCTGTTCTCTTACTGGTGGGGACGTTTCACCCGTAAAGAGAAGCTCCATGAGCTCTCGAGCTTTATGAGCGTCTTTAACTCTATGCCAACAGAACAAGAGATCAAACAGCTGATCACCACCCATGCCATCACCGACAAATCAGCCTTTATCATGGCAGACACCTACTACCAGAACGGTGATTATGAGAAGTGCATAGAGATCTATCTTATCATGCTCGATGTCCAAAAAGACCCGCTAGAGAAGAGAGAGACCCTCTATCTTTTAGGTCGTACCTACTTTAAGGCAGGTTTTTTAGAGCGTGCCCAGGAGATCTTCTTACAGATCCTCAAGCAGTTTCCCCGGACCCCTAAGGCATTGCGATACCTGCTGATCATTTATGAGAAGATGCATCTTTTCAGCAAGGCCCTTGAGGTCTTGGAACCTCTTGAAGAGTTGGGTATCGACCATACCAAGGACCGTGTCTACCTCCAGGCGGTCTCTATCATACGCAGTGGAAAGTTTGGTGTGGACGAAAAAGCACAACAGCTCTTGTCTCTCTATCAACAGCATCACATCTTAAGCTATCTGATCTTTGAGTATCTCTTTCGTTTTACACCGGAACTGGCATGGAAGAACCTCGACTTCGGAGAGACAGAACGGATGGTCGATCTGCTCTGGAACGCACCGGATGCTGAGGCTAATTTAGATATAATCTCGTCTAACAGTTATCTGCGTGAGCTCTTCAGTGCCAAAGGGACCGCCCTTCTTGCACAGCGAAGCAGTGTCTTTGAGTTTGATGTGTTGATCAAGCTCAATATCGCAGATGAGAGTGGTGCGACCCTGCAGTTCGATTACCTCTGTGGTGAATGTAAACAGATCTATCCGTTTAGTTTCCACCGTTGCCCCAACTGTCACAGCATCGACTCTGTCATCACAGAGATCTTATTGACCAAGGATCATTTTGAAGCAAATAACTCTCTTCAGTGATGGCAGTGCCCTAGGCAACCCCGGCCCGGGTGGCTACGGTACGATCTTGCGCTACAACGGCAAAGAGAGAGAGCTCAGCGGCGGTGAGCCCCATACGACCAACAACCGTATGGAGCTGATGGGTGTCATCGAAGGGCTGCGCGCCCTGAAAGAGCCCTGCGAGGTCGAAGTGATCTCCGACTCCTCTTATGTCGTCAAAGGCATCAATGAGTGGTTGAAGAACTGGGTCAAGCGCGACTTCAAGAAGGTCAAGAACCCTGATCTGTGGCAGGAGTACCTTAAGGTCTCTGAAAAGCACAAGGTCCATGGGACCTGGGTCAAAGGCCATGCGGGTCATGATGAGAACGAACGCTGTGATGAGATCGCACGCAACAAAGCAGAAGAGTTTAAAGCAAACCTCTAAAGAGATTTAGAGTGAATTTTTGAAAGGTTACAGATGGAAGAGATAAAAAAACTGGAAGACCGGATCGGGTACAGTTTTAAAAACAAAAAACTCATTATTGAAGCGCTGACGCATAAAAGTTACAAACAGCCCTACAATAATGAGCGTTTAGAGTTTTTAGGAGACGCTGTACTCGACCTTATCGTAGGACAGTACCTGTTCGAGCGCTTTTTGAACCATGATGAGGGCAAGCTCTCCAAGATGCGCGCCTCACTGGTCAATGAAGATGGATTTACCCGTCTGGCGGAACATATCGGCCTGGGAGACCAGCTCTTTCTCTCCAATGCAGAAGAGAACAATGGCGGACGGACCAAGCCCTCTCTGCTCTCTAACGCTTTTGAGGCGATCATCGGTGCCCTCTATCTTGAAGCCGGTCTCGATGAGGCACGCAAGATCAGCATCAAACTGCTCGAGGAGGTCCATCCGGACATCTCGCTCGACACCCTCTTCAAAGACTACAAGACGACCCTTCAAGAGATGACACAGGCACTCTACGGGACGACACCTGAGTATAAACTGGTCGGCTCACACGGTCCAGACCATAAAAAAGAGTTTGAGATCGCTGTCTTGATCGACGGCAAAGAGTATGCCCGCGCAAGCGGCAAGAGCAAGAAGGTCGCACAACAAGAGTCTGCTGCGATCGCGATCGACATGTTGAACAAAGGTGTATCATGAACCGTTTTGGAATCCGTTTTAGCTTCTCTACCTTTGGAGAGTCTCACGGCAAAGCGATCGGCTGTCTTATCGACGGTGTCCCTGCAGGACTGACCATAGACGAAGCGTATATCCAGGCCCAGCTTGACCGTCGCAAACCCGGTCAGAACGAATATGCCACCGCACGTAAAGAGGCGGACAAGGTCGAGATACTCAGCGGTGTCTTTGAAGGTCTCAGTACCGGTACCCCTATCGCCATGGTGATCTACAACACCAATCAGAAGTCCAAAGACTACTCCAACATCAAAGAGACCTTCCGTCCGGGGCATGCCGACTTTACCTACTGGCACAAATATGGCATCCGTGACTACCGTGGCGGCGGACGCTCCTCTGCCCGTGAGACGGCTGCACGTGTCGCTGCCGGTGCTGTCGCCAAGATGATGCTTAACGAACTGGGTATCACAGTCGAGAGCGGTATCACAGAGATCGCAGGTATCCAGGCTAAGGAACATGACTACAACTATGTCGCAGGCAGTGAGATCTACGCCCTCGACAAAGCGGTCGAGCAGGCCCAGAAAGATGCCATCTTGGAGGCAAAGAACCGTCAC
>Ga0256827_10002205_pt1 | contig 12580 bp, 9 predicted proteins | sample CV84metaG_FD_185977 | JGI IMG/M metagenome (GOLD analysis project Ga0256827, IMG submission 185977) | Hydrothermal vent microbial communities from East Pacific Rise, Pacific Ocean - CV84 | ecosystem: Environmental > Aquatic > Marine > Hydrothermal vents | place: Pacific Ocean: East Pacific Rise... | reverse complement strand
AAGCCGTTCATTGGTGTGGCAAACTCTTTCATAGAAATCATTCCGGGACACTTTTTTCTAAATAAAGTATCTGAAATTATCAAAAAAGAGATACGTGCAAATGGCTGTGTGCCTTTTGAATTCAACACGATCGGTGTAGATGACGGAATCGCTATGGGGCATGATGGGATGCTGTATTCTCTTCCAAGTCGTGAAATTATTGCAAACTCGATCGAAACAGTCATGAATGCACACAAACTAGACGCAATGATCGCTATTCCAAACTGTGACAAGATCGTTCCAGGGATGATCATGGGAGCCTTACGCGTAGATGTACCTACAGTATTTGTTTCCGGAGGTCCTATGGCTGCGGGGCATATGAATGACGGTACCCCAATTGATCTTGCAACTGTTTTTGAAGGCGTTGGAGAGTTTGAAGCAGGAGAGATCACAGAAGAAAAACTTACAGAAATGGAGTGCAACGCCTGTCCAAGCGGAGGGTCATGCTCCGGAATGTTCACAGCGAACTCAATGAATACACTAATGGAAGCAATGGGAATTGCTCTGCCGGGTAACGGAACCATTCTTGCACTGACACCTGAGAGAACAGAACTTTACAAACAGGCAGCCAGACGTATTTGTGAAATTGCAAAAATGGAAGCCTCGGAACGTGAAAAGTACAGAACAAAAAATATTCTGAATGAGAATGCTGTACGTAATGCCTTTGCTGTGGATATGGCTATGGGAGGTTCGTCAAATACAGTACTCCATATGCTGGCTATTGCAAAAGAGGCGGAAGTAGAATTTAATCTAAAAGATATTAATGCCATCTCAAAAAGAGTTTCCCATATTGCAAAGATCTCTCCATCCTTAACCACTGTACATATGGAAGATATCAACAAAGCGGGTGGAGTAAATGCTGTCATGCATGAAATGATGAAACGCGGTGATGATATTTTACTTGACAATCTCTCAATCTCAGGAGAAACACTCTATGAAAAAGTAAAAGAGGCAAATATCCTCGATACAAACATTATCCATACCATCGATAACCCTTATTCAGAGGTCGGTGGGCTTGCTATTCTTTACGGTAATCTGGCTGAACAGGGAGCAGTAATCAAAACTGCAGGGATCACCGGTGACAGAGTATTTACAGGAACTGCAGTATGTTTCAACTCTCAAGATGAAGCCATTGAAGGCATCCTCCAGGGAAAAGTGAAAGCAGGGAATGTAGTTGTTATCCGTTATGAAGGGCCAAAAGGCGGACCGGGAATGCAGGAAATGTTAAGCCCTACAAGTCTCATTATGGGTATGGGACTTGGTGATTCTGTTGCACTTATTACAGATGGAAGGTTTTCAGGAGCAACCAGAGGAGCAAGTATTGGTCATGTAAGTCCGGAAGCGGCAGAAGGCGGGCTGATAGGTCTACTTGAAGACGGAGATGAGATCCATCTGGATGTAGACCAGTATATTCTGAGTGCAAACCTCAGCGATGAAGTAATAGCCCAAAGAAGAAGCAACTTTAAACCCATCGTAAAAGTACTTGAAAGTAAATGGCTAAGACAATACCGAGCACTCGTAACAAATGCCAGCAACGGAGCAATCCTGGAAGCTGAGTAATCAGCTAGAAATATGAAGGAAGAGGATGGGCAGGAAGCCCATTGAAAAGAAGAGAAAGCTTTACGAAGTTACTCGTCTGGCACCTTTATATCGTTTACTATAGAAAGATTTACCGAGTTTTGTGATAATAACTTTCTTCTTTGCAGAACTTGCATGAATGAATCTGTCATTTCCCAAATAGATACCAACATGATTCACATACCCTTTGTGTCTCTTGGAAGTATCAAAGAAAATTAAATCACCCGGTTTTAAATTATTTCTACTAACATATTTTCCATATTTTGACTGTTCTATAGCCCTTCTTGGAATTTTAATACCATTCTTTTTACATACATAGGAAGTAAGTCCTGAGCAATCAAAAGTATTTTTCTGACCTACTGCTCCCCAAACGTATCTTCGTCCCAACTTCTTTTTAGCAAGTCTTGTAATATTTGCAGATTTTTTACTTTTACTACTGAATAAAATATCAGAGATAGAGAATTTATTACTTCTTTTACTGCTTGCTTTCGCCATTTTCTTGAATTTGACACTACTCAATGTTTTTGCTAATTTACGCTCACTTCGATTTGTCTTTGTTTTAGCCATTTTAATTTTTTTCTTTTTAGCACTTGTCTTGTATTTTGTTCCAGAAAGTACTAATGTTCTTCCCAGTTTAAGGGGTTCACCTTTTTTCAATCCATTTATTTTTCTGAGTTTATCCACTGTAGTGTGGTTCTTCAATGCTATAGCATATAGGGAATCTCCGCTTTTAATAACATGTGTTGAGGATCTTGTTGTTTTTTTGGCAAGTTTTTTACTTTTTTTAGTTGTTTGAACTATTTTTTTCTTTGTTTTTGCATTATATGTATTTTTAGGAACTTTAAGCACTCTTCCTATTTTAAGATTATCACCTTTTTTCAGTCCATTTGCTTTTCTTACTTCTTCGATAGTGGTATGATTTTTATGTGCAATAGAATAGAGTGTTTCACCATTCTTAATAGTATGTTTAACACTTTTTGTAGCTGCATGTGTTGATATAGTAGCAGTAGTAGCAATTGATAATGGTAGTAATAGTTTGTAAAGTCTTTTCAATTTGATTCTCCCTAATGAATAAAATGATTGACGGATAATAAAACCCATACTAAAAAATATAAGATAATTGTATCTATATAAAATTAATAAAAAATAAACATAAACTTAATTTTGTATTAAGTGATATACAAATACTTTCCCTGCTTCACAACAGGTTTAGCTTTTCAACATCTCAATAATATGATATCAAATTTCTCTTAAATAAATATAAAAATGAATTTGACATTTTTTATAATAATTATAATACTTTTAATGTATCAATAATATGATCAGCCACCCTAAAGGCATTGGCATAAATAGTCCAGGTATAGGGAACAGAGCCGCCGGTAGGCATAAAACTTGCATCTGCAACAAAAAGATTTTTAATATCATGTGTCCTGCAATATTTGTTAAGTACTGATGTTTTAGGGTCATTGCCAAAACGGCACCCTCCCGCTACCAGATTTTGAGGAGGTGTAGCAGAAATAGAACTGTATATATCTTCCGCACCCATCTCTTCAAGTATTTTTTCACATTTTTTTGCAATATACTTAGCTACTTGAAGGTCTTGGGGATGGGCTTCCAAACGCAACTTTCCAACAGGCATACCATATTTGTCTTTATGTGTTTTATCTAAGCTGACAAAACAATCATCATTGGGAAGCCAATCATTAAAAATCTCAAAACGAATACTTTTACCCTCAGTGAATCGCTCTACAATTCGTTCACCTAAAGATTTACCCCAGACAAGTTTTCCCTCTTCCTCATTATTTTTACCGGCACGAGAAATGATATTTTGATGCTCAAACATAAATTCAACCGTTCCCCCTTTAAATTTACCATCCCACCAATGGTCTATGAAATACCAGTCCAAAATGGAGCGATTGACAAATAGCCCTGTCTGCATCAATGATTCAAAACGTATCTCTTTCAGACTCTCTTTTCTCAATACTCCCTGACCTGAACCACCGGCAGAAAAAATAAGATTTTTACCCAATTCTCCACTGCTGTTTGCCAATCCATCCGGATGATCTTTGTTTGCAGAGTTAAGCAGCAGTCTTGTGCTTTCATGTGCCTGTGCAGCAACCACAAATATTTTTGCTTCTATCTGTCTCTCTCTCCCCGTAATCGTATCTACAACCATAACATGATCAACCGTATCCTTTTCCCCGGTATGCAAAGATTTGACATAGGTATTACTCATAAGTGTTAAGTTGCCTGTAGCGAGTGCCGGCTTCAAAAGTGCTTCCAGCGAACTCCCTTTTGCACCTGAACTGCAACCGTAACTTCCGCAAAAATTGGAATAGTAACAGGCAGAACGGTCTTTTTTATCTTTAGAGAGTACTGCTCTTGGTGTCACCAAGGAGGTGATATTCAGATTTTTACAACTTTTATCCAGCAATGTCACAACACTATTCTCTGTAGTTGGACCTTGGGCAAAGTCAGCTGTACTTCTGGGCGGCTCATAGGGATGTTTTTTATATTTTCCGGAAATTCCGACAATTTCTTCTGCCAAAGTATAATAGGGTTCCATCTCTTCATAAGAGATCGGCCAATCTTCAACATTTGCACCTTTTATTTGACCATATTTACTTTTTAATCTAAAATCATCCGGATGCATACGATGCAGCATCCCCGACATAAAATTGGAAGAACCACCAACAATATTGCCATTCCAGAAGCTCCATCCTGAATCATAGGTAGGTGTGGTTTTCCACTTACCGTCTCTCTTCTCCTCTATGGTATGGTATTCATCAAAAAGATTTGGGGTAACAATGTCTCTTCTTGCATATGCCAGTTCATCTTTGGAAAATTCTGAACGATTGATAAGTCGTCCTTTTTCCAAAACAGCCACTCTGTACCCTGCTTTACATAAGGTATAAGCAACTGCTCCACCGCTTGCTCCAGAACCGACGATCACTACATCATATTTACAACTCACTGTTTGCAGCCTTGCTTGCACTCTATTCTAATACTTTTCACAGAGAGATGTACCTAGAGATCGGTCTTGGCATACCCCCATGGACTCCCAGGGATCTCCATCCAGCTTCTTTAATATTTGAACCATAAATAGGATCAGAAAAGAGTGCTTCCATAGTAAGTATCATAATACGTGAAAGCCAGTTACTGCCGGAAGATGTCTCTTCATACGCCCTCAGTGCTTTTTCTTTCTCTTCACTGTTCATAGAAACGAATTGTCCTTTTTCACGCCGGGTCAACTCTTCTGCTCCCTCAAGAACAAAAGCCCTTATATCCCTATCATAACTCTGATGTCTAATGGTTTCAAACAGAAATTGTGTTGCATACATAGAAGAGGCAGAAGGTATTTTGCCTCCTTTGGGAAACATATGCTCCTGCACCGCAGCGATCGTGGGTTCTACTCTTTTAAATGCCTTGTCAAAGCTATTGAACTCTCTTGCTTTCAGATAAGGGGAGAGTCCCAGAAGAGATCCAAATATTAAAAAAATTCTTCTTTTCATTGCTGTCACTTTACCTTTTTATTATGATCATTATATAGTGTCTACTTTAAGGGTAAAGAATTTTATACCTTCTTCACTTTTTGATTCTTTCGATGGAAGCCAAAAGAAACTTCACTTTTCCCATACATCAGTGTATAATACATATACAATTTTTATAAATACGAGGTAGATATATGAAAAATACGTTGTTGGCTATACTTATTCTTTTTGCTTTATCGGGCTGCCAAGATACAAAAAAGAATCAAGCCGAACATGATGCAAAAATAGCTGCCCAGGCAAAAGCAGAATTGCGGGCTGAACTTAAAAAAGAGGCCGAAGAGAAAGCCAAAATCAAAGAAGCGGAAATGGCAAAAGAGAATAAACTGTCTCATATGGGCATCAGCACGGATGACGGAAAACTGATCATCGATACCGATAAGACAAAAGACTTCTTTCTTCAAATGGCAATGAAGATGAAAATACATGCCGATAAATTTACCAAAGATATGGAAAATGGTGTGATAGACGATAAAGAAGCCGGAATTGAAGTTAACGCAAGCCATATCAATATTGATCTCAATAAAACAAAAAGTTTTTTAGATACCTGGGGAAAGATATTGGAAGGATATGCTAAAGATTTTAATACAATGACAAAAGAGATTAATCAAGAGATGACAAAGGATACAAATGCAGCAAATTGATATGAATTCAGATGAGTTCCAGGCTGAAATGGAAAAAACTTCACAATTTGTGGAGAAGGTAAATAAACAGTTTGGTTTTGTACAAAACCCCAATGAAGAGGTTAATGAAGGTGTGACTATGGGTCTTGCAAGAAATAAGCTCATATACGGTAAAAGATTCTGTCCCTGTTTTATGGTCACAGGAGAAACAAAAGAGGAGCAAAAAACTGCAAATAACCGCATTTGTCCCTGCAAACCTGCTCTGGAAAAAGAGATCCCGGAAGAGGGGCTGTGCCACTGCGGTATCTTCTGTACTCCGGAGTATGCTGCAGCACAGACTGTACATAGTAAAATAGATGAAATAGTACATGAACACTCAAAAGGATTAACAAAAGAGCAGGCAGAAACCCTTTTACAAGAGGAGCAGCTTGACGGAGATGAACTTGAAGCACTGATAGAAGCAAGAAACTTAAAAATGATAGAGTTTACCCTTCTTGATGTACGGGAATTTATGGAGTTCCAAATGGGGCACATTGTAGGAACAGATGCCTTAGTCCCTACTTCGCAATTTTATGCCAAAATAGAAGAGCATAATGACAAAAAACAAACACCGGTCATTGTCTACTGTCACACTGGAAGCAGAAGTTTCCAAGTGCAACATGCAATGAAATCTCTAGGCTTTGAACATATATGTAATTTACGTCCGGGGATCATTGCATACCCAGGTGAAACACAACGGGGCTAGCCTCGAGTGAACAACACTTAAAAATAAAATTTATGGGAATAATTTAGAGGGGATGAGGAGCAAAAGCTCCTCAAGAGATAGTTAAAAAATATAACTATTTAGCAATGGCTGCTTTAGAAGCATCCGCTACTTTTGTGAACGATTCAGGAGCATTCATTGCCATATCAGCAAGAATTTTTCTGTCAAGTTCAATATTTGCAAGCTTAAGACCATGCATAAACGTAGAATACGTCATACCATTCAATCTTGAAGCTGCATTGATACGAACGATCCAAAGTCTTCTGAAATCTCTTTTCTTTTGTCTTCTATCTCTGTAAGCATATACTAATGAACGCTCGAGTTGCTCTTTGGCTTTTCTGAAGTGTTTTCTTCTACCACTGTAGAACCCTCTTGCTTGTTTTAATAGTCTTTTGTGTCTTCTACTTCTTACGACACCAGTTTTTACTCTCATGGTTATCCTTTACCTTATACTTGTGCTACAACACTCAACACGTTCAATACGACTAGTCGTATGAGCCAACTGCTGAAGTTATGCTATAGTAGGTGTTAAGCATTTTCTCTGCTTAAACTTGCCCCTAATCGGGGGATTCATCTAAATTAAAAGGTGATTAGTTGATCATCTCTTTAATATTTTTAGCGTCAACGCCATCAACATATTTAGGACTTTTCATACTTCTATGGTGACCACCGTCAACCTTAGTAAGAATGTGGCTTCTGTACGCCGTTCCTCTTTTAATTTTGCCGCTTTTTTTAACTTTAAAACGCTTAACAGCGCCTTTTACACTTTTCATTTTTGGCATATGCTTACTCCCTATTGAATTTTTTCTGCTTACAAGTAATAGAAAATGGGACGATATTATATCCAAAGTTTCTAAAATATTTATTATGTGGTGGGAAATCCCACCCTACACGGATCAAATCCAGGTTAAATTATCTATTATTTCCGCGTAGGGTGGATTTATCCACCTTGCATACAATAAACCATATTTAAATAATATTTCCCAGAAAAGGTGCCGTAAGGGTAAGCCTATCTGTGATAAAATCTATACAATTTACTTAGGGGTCATATTGGTGGACAAAGCAACAAAGATACTTTCTCAAAAAAAGAAACTTTTAACAGAAGTTTATTTTGATCTCCAGAGACACTTTGAAAAAAAATATGGTAAAGATGCTCTGATTTTAATGGAGATCGGAACTTTTTTTGAAGTCTATGAAGTCAATAATGACGATCTTAAAGTCGGGAAAGCAAAAGAGATAGCAGAACTCCTCAATATCCAGCTCACACGTAAAAGTAAAGCCATCCTGGAAAACTCTGTTTCAAACCCTCTGCTTGCCGGAGTGCCTGCTGTTTCTCTTGACCGTTATCTTTCCCGTCTTATTGCTACCAAAAAATACACCATCATCGTAGTGAAACAAAAAGGCGAAATGCCCAATGTTAAACGTTATGTTTCAAACATTATCTCCCCGGGAACCAATTTTGAATATTTGTCGGAACCCAGCGAAAACAATATTGTCTCTTTAATGATAGATGAAAATGCCGGTATTTACTCTGTAGGGTATGCGGCTATCGATGTCTCTACAGGTAAGACCATCTGTAATGAGATCCACTCTACCCGTGATGACAAAACCTATGCACTGGATGAGGCATTTAATCTGCTGCAGACATACAGTACTTCAGAAGTCATTATCACTTTGGAGGGTAAAGAGATAGACAGAGAATGGATCATTCAGTATCTTGAACTTGCTTCTTTACACTATTCTATCAATACAAAACGTTTCAAAATACACTTTCAAAATGAACTTTTCAGTCGTATTTTTGAAATAAACTCTTTTTTATCTGCCATTGAATTTTTGGATCTGGAACGCCATCCCTATACTACAGAGGCATTGACCATACTCATTGACTTTATTATTGAGCATGATGAGAGTATTATCGAGAAGATGAACAGACCACAATTTTTAGGTTCCAACCGTTATATGTATATTGGGAACAATGCGATGGAGCAACTCTCTGTCATCTCCAGAGATCCTGCAGACATTACCCTTCTCGATCTCATTGACAAGACAAGTACTGCATTTGGAAAACGCCTGTTAAAAGAGAGACTTCTCAATCCCATTTGCGATAAAGTACTTCTTGAAGAACGTTATGACTTGACAGAACGGCTCTTACCAAACATAGACCGCTTTGAAACACATTTGAAACAAATTTATGATCTTGAACGCATTGCCCGTCGTATAAAATTACGCAAACTGCACCCCGTTGAGCTTACCTATATTGCCATGTCACTGGAGTCTATGTTAAAGCTTTTAAATGATGCGCATGACAATGGACTGGAAATAGAAAGTAAACTCTTTGATGATACAAAAGAGATGCTGGGTGTTCTTGATGAAACCTTTGAACTGGATATTTGTGCACGATTCAGGATTGAACAGATCAATGACAATATCTTTAAAAATGGTGTCTATCCTGCTATTGACACTATTGTAAAGAGACAACAAAAAGAGGTTGACAAGATGCAGGATGTAGCAACCCATATAGAATCTCTGTTCAGTTCAGATAAACTCTTTACCTCTTCAAATACAAAATATGCAACGGTAAGCTACCTTGAGAGTGAAGGGTACTTTATCAATCTTACCAAAAATAGATTTTCTCTCATAGAAAAACCATTGAAAGACTCTTTTGTCACTATTGATGATCAGCATCATTTCTTTAAAGACTTTCATTACAAATATCTGAAAAATGCTGTAAAGGTACAAGCACCTCTTTTTGAAGAGATTACCCGCAGCTACGAAACAGCACAGGTAAAACTTGTCTCTTTGGTAAAGCAGCGTTATATAGAGAGTCTGGATGTTCTGGAAAACAGATTTTCTCTCCTGCTTGACAAGCTCATTACATTCACTGCCAACATAGATGTAGCAATCTCCAATGCAAAATGTACAAAAAGTATGAATCTTTCCCGTCCGATCATTGAAGAGGGAAATTTTTATGAAGCTATCGCACTGAGACACCCTATTATCGAAGCCAACAGTGAAAGGGGTATCTATGTGCCCAATGATCTGTTCTTAGGGTGTAACGATGATACTGCACACAATCATATTACTCTGAATGCAAGCAATGGAGAAGATGTGCTTGGTGTACTTCTATATGGGATCAACTCTTCCGGAAAATCTTCATTGATGAAAAGTATTGGACTCTCCGTTGTATTGGCACAGTCCGGTTTTTTTGTACCTGCGGTTGAACTTCGCTTCGGACTGTATGACAAACTCTTTACCCGTATCGTCTCTCAGGACAATCTTTATAAAGGGCTTTCTACCTTTGCGGTAGAGATGATGGAATTGAAAAATATATTTAACAGAGCAGATGAACGTTCTTTGGTTCTGGGGGATGAGATCTCTCAGGGAACAGAGACAGAATCTGCACTTGCCATAGTCTCTTCGGCCATTTTAAAACTTATCTCTCTCAAATCAACCTTTATCTTTGCAACACACTTGCATCAGCTCGAAAGCATACCGCAATTACAAAACTTGCAACATTTGATCTTTCTGCACTTAGGCATTAAATATGATGCAAGCAATGACACACTTATTTACAATAGAATACTGCAGTTAGGTCGGGGAGACAGTCTTTACGGTTTAGAATTTGCAAAATCACTGCATATGGATAAAGAGTTCCTGCAAATGGCACAGAGCATTAGAGAAAACCTGGATCACGCAGGATCAGAAATCAAAAAATTGCGCAGACAAAAGAGTAGCAAATACAATAAAGAGCTGTTTTTAGCAAAGTGTGCCCTTTGTGATGCAAATGTGGAGGATGTCCATCACATTGCAGAACAAAAAGAGGCAGATGAAAATGGACATATAGACCACTTCCACAAAAACCATAAATACAACCTCATCCCACTATGTAAAAAACATCACCAGATGGTGCATGAGGGGAAAATAAATATTTCAGGATTTGTGATGACGTCTGAGGGGTTGAAGTTACATTATGAGGTGAAGAGCTAACGCATAGGAACCTCGAATTTATTCGAGGCTAAACTTGTATGCACAGCAAAACTTTTACCTAAACAAGTTTAGGGTTCCATGTATACCGTAAAAATAAATTGTAAATAAAATTATTTCTTTAATGGCGTAACGTACATATTGATATAACGCCCCTCTTGAGAAGCTTTACTCTCAAGATTTCCTACATCTTCCAACATAGGCCAGACACGGTTAAGCACATCTACACCCCATTCAGGGTTTGCCATTTCTCGTCCTCTGAGGAAGACACGAAGTTTTACATGTTTTCCTTTTTCAAGAAATTCTCTTGCATGTTTTACTTTGTAAGCAATGTCATTCTCTGCAATTTTACAAGAGAACTTCACCTCTTTGACTTCAATTTTCTTCTGATTCTTACGTGCTTCTTTTTTCTTTTTTTCAAGCTCGTATTTATGTTTACCGTAGTCCATTACTTTTGCAACAGGAGGCTTTGCATCCGGAGAGACAAGAACCAGGTCAAGTCCTTTATCTTCAGCAATTTGAAGTGCATCCGCTCTGGAAATGATACCGAACTGTTCGCCGTCATCACCCAATACTCTTAATTCAGTTGCTCTGATCGCATCATTCATGACGGTCATGTCAGCTTTTTTTCTACCTCTGTTGTTTCTGTCGTTATGTCTACTCAAATTTTTCCTTCTTGAAGTTGTTGTGTTAATTCTACCATAAATTCATCTTGTGTAAGATTATACTGTTCTCTGGTCCTTCTATTTCTGATCGCTACGGAATTCCCCTGGACTTCTTCATCTCCAATGATCACAACATACGGTACTCTCTGCTTTTCAGCTGTTCTGATCCGTTTGTTGAGAGAATCATTCTTATCGAATACATCCGAGTCGATCCCTGCAAGTATCAATCTTTTCTTAAGTGCTTTTGCATACACTACATGACTCTCCGATATCGGTACGAAGATCACCTGTGTCGGAGCCAGAAAGAATGGAAACTCTCCGGCATAGTGTTCTGTCAGTATCGCAATAAATCTCTCAAAAGAACCAAGGATCGCACGATGGATCATTACAGGCTGTTTGCGGGTATTGTCTTCTGCCACATACTCGACATTAAATCTTTCCGGCAGGTTAAAGTCTACCTGAATGGTACCGCACTGCCATTTACGACCAAGTGCATCTGTGATCTTCACATCGATCTTAGGTCCATAGAATGCACCCCCACCTTCATCAATGGTGAATGGCAGATTATTTTCATTCAAGGCATCTTTAAGTCCCTGTGTTGCCATTTCCCATACATCATCTTCACCAATGGCTTTTTCCGGTTTGGTCGAAACTTCCATTGTGTAGTCAAATCCGAAAAGTTTCATCACTGAGTCAACAAATTCAACTACTTCAATGACCTCAGTAGCAATCTGCTCCGGAGCACAGAATATATGTGCATCATCCTGGGTAAATTCTCTTACACGAAGCAATCCGTGAAGTACACCTGATTTCTCATGTCTATGCACCACACCATACTCATAATACTTTACAGGGAGGTCACGGTAACTCTTTTGTTCCTGTTTAAAGATTTGAATATGTCCGATACAGTTCATTGGCTTAATACCATATTCCTGCTCATCAATCGTCGTAAGGTACATATTTTCACCATAACATGCATAGTGACCTGATGTTCTCCACATATCTGCTTTAAGGATCTCCGGACCACGTACCGGCTCGTATCCTCTTACTCTGTGTGCTTTGTGAAGGATATCTTCAAGTTTTGCTCTGAGTTTTGCACCCTGCGGCATCCAGAATGGAAGTCCTGCACCAGACTCTTCATCAAACATAAAAAGTCCCATCTCTGTACCAAGTTTACGATGGTCACGTTTCTTTGCCTCTTCAAGCATGGTCAAATGTGCTTTAAGTGACTCTTTGTCTGCAAAAGCAATACCGTAAATACGTGTAAGCATTTCAGCATTCTCGTCTCCGCCAAGATAGGCTCCTGCGACTCTTGTCAATTTGAAGTTATGCAAAAACCTGAGGGCAGGTACATGAGGTCCGCGGCAAAGGTCTTCAAAA
>Ga0256827_10002204_pt1 | contig 12585 bp, 16 predicted proteins | sample CV84metaG_FD_185977 | JGI IMG/M metagenome (GOLD analysis project Ga0256827, IMG submission 185977) | Hydrothermal vent microbial communities from East Pacific Rise, Pacific Ocean - CV84 | ecosystem: Environmental > Aquatic > Marine > Hydrothermal vents | place: Pacific Ocean: East Pacific Rise... | reverse complement strand
ATTATAAATGACAAATATAGGTGCAAGTGAGTTGAGTTTAGCAGGTGTTTATGATATTCTGTTTAATAGTAAAAAGCTAAGAATAACAGATCATACAGTTGCGGAAATGCAAGCAAGTTTCGACTTTTTAAAAAAAACTTCAGAGGAAAAAGTAGTTTACGGAATAAATACAGGTTTAGGCCCTATGGCTCAGTTTAAAATTGAGCCGAGTGAGCAATTACAATTACAATATAATTTAATTCGAAGTCATGCGAGTGGTAGTGGAGATCCGTTATCAGAATTACATGTTAAAGCTGCAATGGTTTGTCGCTTAAATACGTTATCTCAAGCTCATTCTGGAGTGCATCCCGATGTGTCGAATGTGCTTATTTCTATGGTTAATAATGACGTTACCCCATTGATTCCTGCGCATGGTGGAGTTGGAGCCAGTGGCGATTTAGTTCAGTTGGCTCATTTAGCTTTAGTGGTAATCGGTGAAGGAGAGGTTTTTTATAAAAATAAGAGAAGACCCACAAAAGAGGTTTTTGAGGAATTAAATATTGAGCCTTTGAAGGTGCGTTTACGCGAAGGTTTAGGGATGATTAATGGCACTTCAGTGATGAGTGGCATTGGCTTGGTGAATATTATAGACTCTTATCGTTTACTCAATTGGTCGGTATTAACAGCTTCCATGATTAATGAAATTGTCGCTTCTTTTTCTGATCATTTTTCAGAAGAATTGAATGAAGTAAAGCATCATAAAGGTCAGCATCAAGTTGCTGCTGCCATGCGAAAAGCTATGAACGACAGCAAGCTGATTCGTAATAGATGTGACTTTCCTTTTGATGGAACACTAAAAGGAAATGAGTATCAGCAAAAGATTCAAGAATACTATTCTCTGCGTTGTATTCCTCAAATATTAGGTCCTATTCACGATACAATTATTAATGCTGAGGAGGTTTTGGTTTCTGAGGTAAATTCGGTTAGTGATAATCCAGTGATTGATCATAAAAGAAAAAAAGTATTCCATGGTGGTAATTTCCATGGTGATTATGTATCTTTGGAAATGGATAAATTGCGATTGGCAATTATCAAATTATCAATGCTTTCGGAGCGTCAAACCAATTATTTGATGAATGATAAATTGAATGGTATTTTACCTCCGTTTGTTAATTTGGGTAAAAAAGGTTTTAATTTAGGCATGCAAGGAGTTCAGTTTACAGCTACTTCTACAGTTGCTGAGAATCAGAGTTTGTCCACTTCGCTTTATGTGCATAGCATACCAAACAATAACGATAATCAAGATATTGTAAGTATGGGAGCTAATGCAGCTCTAGCTACTGATAAAGTAATTGATAATACTTTTGAAGTGATGGCAATAGAATTATTAACATTAATTCAAGCCATAGAATACTTAAAGGTTCAAGATAAATTGTCTAGCATTTCGCGTGAAGTGTATGATGATATTCGTGCAATAGTGCCTGCATTTACTGAAGATACTAGTAAATATAAGGAATTGTCGGATATTAAAGAATATTTGAAAACAAAGAATTTGAAATTAATATAAGATGCAAATAGCTTTAGTAACAGGAGGATCTCGAGGAATTGGTCGGGCAGTGTGTTATCAATTAGCCGCTGATGGATTTCATGTGTTAATAAATTATCGTTCTAATCAAGCTGAGGCAGAAGAAAGTTTAGCTGCAATCAAGGCCAATGGAGGAAGTGCTGAGTTATTTCCTTTTGATGTGTCTGATAAAAATGCAGTTCGTCAGACCATACAAAATTGGCGCAGCGCGAATCAAGATAAATTTATTCAGGTTTTAGTAAATAATGCTGGAATAAGTCGTGATAACTTGATGGTTTTCATGAAGGATGAAGAATGGTCAGATGTTTTGACCACCAATTTGGATAGCTTTTTTTATGTGACTAAGGAATTGTTGCAAGATATGATAGTGAATAAACAAGGACGCATTATCAATATGGTTTCACTTTCAGGAATGAAAGGTCAACCAGGACAGGTGAATTATTCTGCAGCAAAGGCTGCAGTAGTAGGAGCTACAAAGGCTTTGGCGCAAGAAATTGGAAAGAAAAAGGTAACCGTAAATGCTGTAGCACCAGGTTTTATATCTACCGATATGACCAAGGAGCTACCCGAAAAAGATTTGAAAAAAATGATACCATTGAATCGGTTTGGTAAAGTGGAAGAAGTAGCTGATCTAGTTTCATTCTTAGCTTCTGCTAAGTCTGCTTATATTACTGGAGAGACAATACAAATTAACGGGGGTTTATACACATAATAGCTTGTCAATATGGATAGAAGGGTTGTAATTACAGGAATGGGTATTTATTCTACCATTGGTAAAAATCTTGATGAAGTGAAGGATTCACTTTATAATGGAAAATCAGGGATTGGCATTGATTTAGAACGCAAGGAATTGGGTTTTAGGTCTGCTTTGACTGGAATAATTGAGCGCCCTATATTGAAGGGGGTTTTACCTCGCCGAATGCGTATAGGTCTTGCCGAGCAGGGGGAATATGCTTATGTGGCCACTATGGAGGCGTTGAAAAATGCCAAGATAGATCATGATTTTCTAGAGGCGAACGAAGTAGGAATCATTTATGGAAATGATAGTTCTGCTGTTCCAATTATTCAAGCTGCAGATATTATTCGTGAGAAAAAAAGTACTGTGATGGTGGGTTCGGGTTCAATTTTCCAATCCATGAATTCAACGGTTACTATGAACTTATCAGTTATTTTGAAATTGAGAGGTATTAATTTTACCATAAGTGGTGCTTGTGCTAGTGGTTCGCATTCTATTGGAATAGGATACCTACTTATCAAACAAGGCCTTCAAGATTCAATTATTTGTGGAGGAGCACAAGAGATTAATGCTTTTTCAATGGGGAATTTTGATGCTTTAAGTGCATTTTCAATTCGTGAAGATGATCCAACTAAAGCTTCTCGTCCATTTGATAAAGATCGCGACGGCTTAGTGCCAAGCGGGGGAGCTGCTACTGTTATTTTGGAGAGTTACGAATCGGCAGTTAAACGTGGAGCTCCAATTCTGGCTGAAGTTTTAGGCTATGGTTTTTCTTCCAATGGTGATCATATCTCAGTTCCTAATGTGGTAGGACCAAGCATTTCTTTGGAGCGTTCGCTTAAAGATGCGGGCGTAAAACCTGAGGAAATAGATTATGTAAATGCGCATGCTACCTCAACTCCAGTGGGAGATATGAATGAAGCTCAAGCATTGGAAAATATTTTTGGGGAATTTAATACTCCGATTAGCTCTACAAAATCAATGACTGGGCATGAGATGTGGATGGGTGGTGCTAGTGAAATTATTTATTCTATGATTATGGCTCAAAATTCATTTATTGCCCCAAATATTAATTTTGAAAATGCTGATGAGTATTCAAAGAATTTGAATATTATTAATAAAACTACAAAGAAAAAAATTGAAACTTTTGTGTCAAACTCATTTGGTTTTGGTGGTACAAATTCGGCCTTGGTAATAAAAAAACTGTAATTATATTTATCGATATTTGGGTTAATTGACCGACTTTTTACTTGATTCAAAGAAACTTTTTGACTAATTATAGTATTTGTTTGAAATTAAACAATATTTATTACTTTTGCCCACGTTTTAGAATTGAATTTAGGTACACGCAGATATGGATGTAAAAAAGACCATCGATGATTTTTTAATTGATGAATTTGAATTGGAACCAGAACAATTGGTCCCTGATGCAAATTTAAAAGATGACTTGGATATTGGAAGTTTAGACTTTGTTGATATTGCTGTTATCGTAGAAAAGGATTTTGGGTTTAAAGTGAAAAGTGATGATATGGTTAACATCCGTGTTTTACAAGATTTGTATAACTATATCGAAGAAAAAACCTCAAACTAACCAAAGAAGACTTAATGCAATCCTGGAAAGGAGCCACTCGGGGAGGCCTGACAGGCTACAAATTCTTTATTTTTAATTTACGTTTTTTTGGTCTCGACTTTGCCTATTTCCTATTAGCATTTGTTGTTATTTATTTTGTTCCCTTTGCTCCAAAAGCGAGCCGTTCTATTTATTTTTATTTCCGAAATGTTCGAAAGCAATCTGTTTTTAAGGCTGTTATCAGCATATTCCGAAACTACTATGTATTCGGGCAGGTGTTATTGGATAAAACAGCATTATTAGCTGGTTTTAATACCAAATTCACCTACGATTTTGATGGTGAATATCGCTTACACGATCTTGCTAATCGAAAGCAGGGGGCTTTGTTAGTTGGCGCCCATGCTGGAAATTGGGAAATAGCTGGGCAGCTGTTAGAGCGTATTGATACAAATTTTCATGTGGTAATGTATGAGGCAGAGCATGAGCGAATCAAGAATTTGATGGATCATGTGTTGGTGAAAAAGAAAGTTGATATTATTGCTATAAAGAGCGATATGTCACATCTTGCGAAAATCAAAGAGGCCTTTGATAATAATGATTTTGTAGCCTTGCATGGCGATCGGGTTGTCGAAGGTAGCAAGTATATCTTATGCGATTTTTATGGTAAAAAGGCAGCTCTACCTACGGGGCCATTTTATATTGCCACCAAGTTTCAAGTGCCACTTTTGGTTGTTTCAGCGATGAAACAAAGTAGGCGTCATTATCATTTTCATGCTACTGAACCTAAGGTGTATCCTTATATGGGAAATCCTAAAAAAAGAACAGAACAAATGCATTTGATTATGCGTGATTATATTACTGAAATATCAGCAATGCTTGATAAGTATCCATTACAGTGGTTCAATTATTATGAGTTTTGGGAAGAGCAGAAGTCCTCTAAAACAGAAGAATAAGTGTCGATGTAAGAGAACGTCAATTACTACCTTACTTTTTTTTTATAAAACAGTTATCCCAAAGTGTCAGGGATCCTTTGTTTCAAATATCTATTTTGAATTATTTTGCTAAATTATCTTCAGTCATACACTAAAATACTGTATTTTTAGGCCTTAATCAAGTAGTTTGAATTTATGAGTTTGATTAAGTTTTATTAAGGTTTTCGAATGCAAGATTTATTAGACAAACCCATTATTGATTTTATTCCTCAGCGAACACCTTTCGTGTTAGTTAATCGTGTTTTGGAATGTAATAAGGATTTTACTTTAAGTAAGTTTAGAGTGGAAGAGTCACACTTATTATGCGTTGACGGGGCTCTTCAAGAAGGAGGATTGATTGAGAATATTGCTCAAACAGCTGCTGCAGGTCACGGGATTTTAATGCACTTACAAGGCAAAGAAGTAGTGCGTGGCTTTATTGGTTCTGTAAAAAAATTAAAGATATTTTCCTTGCCAAAAAAGGGTGTTGAATTAATTACAAAAGTGGAAAATCTGAGTGAAGTGATGAATGTAAATATCATTAAGGGAAGTGTGAGGGACCAAAAGGGTAGTTTATATGCAGAATGTGAAATGAATATTTTTTTGGAAAGCTAATGACAAAGAAAAATACACTGACAGATATTTGTGAAACAAGGATTCGTTTTAGCGAAGTCGATTCCATGGGTATTCTATGGCATGGAAATTATATAAAGTTATTTGAAGACGGAAGAGAATCCTGGGGATTAAATTTTGGTCTTCATTATATCGATATGTACGAAAATAAGGTTGTTACACCAATTATTCATACGTCAATAGACCATAAAAAAGCATTGAAATATGGTGATATCGCCATTATTGAAACAGAGTATGTTGATACTTTGGCAGCTAAAATAAAGTATAATTATCGTATTTCGCGAAAATCAGATGGGCAAATTGTTGCTGAAGGAGAAACGGTTCAGGTCTTTACCGAAATAAGTGGAGATTTGATTTTATCGCCTCCTGAATTCTTTTTAGAGTGGAAACGTAAACATGGATTGATAGATTAATAAATGAAGAAGAAGGATGTTTTTGTAATTGCTAGTCAGATAGTGTCGGCACTTGGCATTTCCTCGGAAGAGAATATGCATCGTATCGAAACAAAAAAAACAGGGATTAGCCTAACGGATAATAAAGATTTATCAAATGAGCCGTTATATTGTGCTTCCATTGATTGGGCTCGAATGGATGCTTTGTTTGCAGAACAAAAATTAGCTGATGAATATACCCCATTTGAGAAATTAATGATTTATACAGCCAAACAAACTTTTGCTAATATGGATATTGATTTATCAGCAAAGGATACTTTGTTTGTGATTTCTACTACCAAGGGAAATATTTCTTTATTAGATGAAAATCTTGCTGCCAATTACCCTTCAAACCGCATTCATTTATGGGCAGCTGCGGAAGCTATTTCTAAGTATTTTGGAAATCCAAATACACCAATAATTGTTTCCAATGCCTGTGTTTCTGGAGTAATTGCCATAAATGTGGCTAGTTCATTAGTTTCATCAGGGGAATATAAAAACATAGTAGTACTTGGGGGTGATGTATTGTCCAAATTTGTTATTTCCGGATTTCAATCATTCCAATCGCTGAGTGCTGGAGTTTGCAAGCCCTTTGATGCCGACCGTGATGGCTTAAGCCTAGGCGAAGCTGCTGGTTGTATGCTATTAAGTTCCGAAGCAAAAGGTTCAAAAATCAAAGTTTTAGGAGGTTCAACACATAACGATGCTAATCATATTTCAGGCCCATCGCGAACTGCTGAGGGGTTTTATTATGCAGCTATTTCTGCTATTAAAGCATCTAATTTGAAAGTTTCTGACATTGAATATATTTCGGCTCATGGCACAGCAACTCCTTATAACGACGAAATGGAAGCTATTGGAATTGGTCGTTTGGGCTTACAAAAAGTTCCTGTACATAGCCTAAAAGCTTATTGGGGACATACACTTGGTGCGGCAGGTATTATCGAATCAATTGCACAAATTGAATCCATGAGGAAACAGATTTTGTTGCCAACTTTGGGCTATAAACAACATGGGGTTTCGGAGCCAATTAATGTTACATCTAATACCGAAAAAGCTTCTGTTCAATATGCGTTGAAATTGGCATCGGGTTTTTCAGGAGTAAATTCATCAGTAGTTTTTCAAAATGTGGAGGGTAAACGATGAGTAGAATTAGCAGTCATATTCGTATTGAAGATTTCAAAGTTTGGAAAAACGATGAACTAATTTTGGATTATTCAGAAACAAAAGAACTAAACAAATTTCTAAAGGCCATTTATAAGCTTTTGGGAATGAGGTATATGAAGTTCTTCAAAATGGACTCCTTGAGTAAAATGGGTTTGGTGGGAGCTGAACTATTGTTGGAGCAAAATCCAATAATGGAAAAGTATCAAGCCGAAGAGATAGCCGTAGTTTTAGCAAATTCATCAGCCTCATTGGATGTGGATCGAAAATACTACAAAACCATTAAAGATGCCGACAACTACTTCCCAAGTCCGGGATTATTTGTATATACTTTACCCAATATTGTTTTGGGCGAAATATGTATTCGCAATGGCTTTAAGGGAGAAAATGCTTTCTTTGTTCAAAAAGAATTAGATAGCAATTTTATTTATAAGTATAATGAGGATTTACTACTGCAAAAAGATCAAAATGCAATCATAAGTGGCTGGATTGAGGTGAATGAAAGCAGCTATAAAGCAGTAATGTATTTAATTGAAAAAGAAGAAGGTGAAATGGAACACCTCCCAAATAATATTAAAAACTTATTTTTGACATAAAACATAAAACTAAATACATAAAAAACATGGATGAATTAATAGAAAAATTAAAAGTAGAAATTATAGAGGTTTTAAATTTAGAAGATATTGAGCCAGAAGATATTGATGAAAAGGATTCACTTTTTAATGAAGGTTTAGGATTAGACTCCATTGATGCACTGGAACTTATAGTGTTATTAAATCGAAATTATAATTTGAGATTGGAGAAAGATGAAGATGGAATAAAAGTGTTTTATTCTGTTGAATCTATGGCAAAGTATATTACTGAACATCAGAAATAGAAATAAAAAATTATAATGGCCGAACAACGAATTGTAGTCAGCGGAATGGGTGTAGTGAGTGCTCTTGGCGATAATGTTCAAGCGCATTTGGATGCTTTACAGACAGGTAAGCATGGTATTACCATAACCGATTATTTAGAAACTATTCATAAAGAGACTTTTCCAGTAGGGGAAATTAAGCATAGTAATCAGGAGCTAATAGCAATGTTAAAATTGCCAGATGGAGCTTATTCAAGAACTGAGTTATTAGGTTTATTTGCTGTTCGTCAATTATTGGAAAGTGTGAACTACGAAATGGATAATCGAACAGGTTTGGTTTCGGCTACTACTGTAGGAGGCATGGATCAGAGTGAGCGATTCTTCGAAGACTATTTGAAAGGCTCAAATCTGGATTATGCTCGTCGTCATCCGCTTGGCGAGAGCACCGAGTTTATTGCTAGTCAAATAGGAATAAAAGCTTTTCGAACAACCCTTAGTACAGCTTGTTCGTCATCTGCAAATGCCATGATTTTAGGAGCTCGATTAATACATCAGGGAGTATTGGATAAGGTTATTGTTGGAGGAGCGGACGCGCTTTCCAAATTTACAATAAACGGTTTCAATAGTTTAATGATTCTTGATAAGGTACATTGTAGGCCCTTTGATAATGAGCGACAAGGATTAAACCTTGGGGAGGCTGCAGCTTTTCTGTTGATTGAAACAGAAGAAAGTGCTCGAAAGGCTGGACGTAAAATTTGGAGTGAGTTAAAAGGCTATGCCAATACTAATGATGCATACCATCAAACAGCTTCTTCACCTGAAGGTGATGGTGCCTATGATGCAATGAATCAAGCTTTGCAAAAAGCAGGATTGCAAATGTCGGATATGGACTATGTGAATGCCCATGGAACAGGCACTGCCAATAATGATTTGGCAGAGTCGCGTGCTTTACAAAGATTGTTTAAGGAGGATAAAATTCCATTTAGCTCTACAAAAGCCTATACCGGTCACACGCTGGGTGCAGCAGGTGCTATCGAAGCGGTAATATCAAATTTATGTATCAATCATAAATTTATTCCAGCTTCATTAAACTGTAAGAACCCCATGGAAGAAGTAGAAATTTTTCCAGAAACTAAAATGATAGAGGTGGAAAAAATGGATAATATTTTATCTAACTCATTTGGTTTTGGCGGCAATAATTCAGCTCTTGTTTTCTCATCTGTAAAAAATTAAGTAATGAAAAAGGATATTTATATTACAGGTTTGGGAATGGTTTCACCGCAAAATAGTTTAAAAGCGGAAAATGCAAACGATTTCAATAAATTAGAAACGTTTAATTGTATGGAGCCTGACTATAAAGACTTTATACCACCATCGAAGGCTCGTAGGATGAGTCGAATTCTTAAGATAAGTTATGTTTCTGCAAAAGTTGCTTTAGAACAAGCTGGTTTGGAAAAACCACAAATGATAAATGCTGCTACAGGAATGGGATGCTTAAAAGACACTACGCTGTTTTTACAAGATATTAACTCGAGTGACGAAACGGTATTAAAACCAACCCCCTTTATTAATTCTACTCATAATACCATTGCGGGCTTATTGGCGATAACCTATAAAACAAAAGGGCAAAATTTTACTTTCGCACATACAGAGTTTAATTTTGAACATGCTTTACTCGACTCGATGATTCGCATGCAAGAGGACGATATTTCAGATGTTCTTCTTGGAGGAGTGGATGAGCTTACCGAAGAAACAACATTGATTAAGGAAAACTTACAGATGCAAAATCAAGGGGAGGGAGCTGCCTTTTTTGTACTTTCCGATAAACAAACAAATGATTACTATGCACAGATAAATGCTCTTGGTTTTGCCTATGAATTAGATGATGAAGCGGAGCTGAATGAAGCAGTTATGAATTTCCTGAAAACGGAAGGAGTAGATCCCGAGGAGATTGATATATTAGTAACTGACCGAGATTTAAGTGCTGTATTTTCACCCGAAAAGCAAATTATTTATACAGAATATTGTGGTGATTATTTGACCGCATCCTCATTTGGATTAGGAATAGCTGCTATGGAGGTTAAACATTATCAAGCTCCCGTATTATTGATTAATCAGAATAAAAAGAATTCATATTCATTTGTATTATTAGGAAAATAGCATGAGTAGGTTTGGCATTTTAAATACGCTTTATATTGCCGGATTTGCATTAATCGGGGTGATGATTAATTCTGGTTATACCACATATTTTGCATTTCTATTTCTTGCCTTAAGCTACCTGATTATATTAGTTGTTGGTGTTATTCGCGTTGGATTTGAGCTTTTTATGGAAATTGAAAATGCTGGTGATTCGCGCTATAACGAAATTGCTATTTCGTTTGATGATGGCCCTCATCCTGAGATTACACCAAAGGTGTTGGAAAAATTGAATCGATTTGGAGTTAAAGCTGCTTTTTTTTGCATTGGAAAAAATGCTGAAGAACAACCCGAAATTGTAAAAGAAATTCATGATAGCGGCCATATTATTGGAAATCATTCCTATGAACACACCAATAATTTCCCCATATTTTCAACCACAAAAATTAAAGAGGATTTAGAGCATTGTGGTAAAAGCATTGCCGATATCATAGGCTTTAAACCACGTTTTTTTCGCCCTCCTTTTGGAATAACTAATCCTCGTATTGCTAAGGCGGTAAAGGCCTTGGATTTGACGGTGGTTGGTTGGAGTTTACGCACCTTTGATACTTCTAAATCGCCAAATAAAGTGATTCGTAAAATTAAAAAAAACTTAAATGGGGGAGATTTAATTTTATTACATGATAATCATGAAGGGGTTTTGGAGATATTGGATTTTTTAATTCCTTATGCTGAGGAAAATGGATTGAAATTTGTAAGACCTGACAACTTAATTAAAAAAGAAGCTTATGCAATTCAGCTATAAAATAGGACTATTTCTTTTGTGTATTATGCTATTATCTTTTTCGGTAGCGCCACCTTCAGAAGATTTTAAAAGAGTGAAAGATGAGCAATCCTTGAAAAATAAAATCATCGAAAAGGCTAAAAATACACATAGTATTCGTAGCGATTTTACACAAGAAAAACATCTTACCATGTTCGAAGAGGTGATGAATAGCAAGGGTGAGTTTTTGTTTAAAGAACCCAATAAAGTGCGTTGGGAATATGTAGAGCCAATCTCTTATATTATTGTACTCGATGGAAAAAGAGTTAGCATAAAAGATGATGAAAAGGTGAAAAGTTATGATATGGACTCGAATCCTATTTTTAAGGAAATCAATCGATTATTGGTGCATTCGCTCAATGGTGAAATATTGAGTAGTAAAGATTTTCGTATCGAATATTACGAAAGTAAAGACCGGTATATGGCTAGACTTTTTCCGAATAATGAAGACATGAAACAGGTAATTGATAATATCGAAATCTATTTTGCCAAGATTGACTTTGGTGTAATTGGTCTTCGAATTAATGAATATAGCCAAGATTTTACCATAATTAAATTTCAAAATAGAATACTAAATGAAGATATTAAGAATTCTTCTTTTAATCTTAATCCTTAGCCCGTTAAGCTTATTAGCTGGGCAAATAGATTCGAGTCTGGTGCTGGAAAATTCCTCTGCAAGAGTTTTTCCGCAGGAAAGGTTTCGCGCAGTTTATAAGACCAAAATTGATATTAAGGATAAAAGTTTTTCGGGCCTGTTATTGGTGCGCGAGAATGCTGATTCTTCTTTCCGCATTGCTTTTGTGACGGAGGTTGGAATGAAGATTTTTGAATTTGAATTTTTTCCACGCAAAAAGGATGCTTTTCATGTAGTATCAATCTTAAGCTATCTCGATAGGGGGATAATATTAAAGACATTAAGACGTGATTTTGAATCTTTATTTATGGGTTTTACGGCATTCAAGAAGCCAAAAATCAAGAGTCTGGGAAAAGCTAGTTTTACACAAAGATACTGCTACGAAGGCAAGCGAATCTACTTTGTACAAGGCAAACAAATACTGAGTATGACTCGATCTAAATTCCTATCTACTAAGGAAGAAATTCATTTCACTTATGGAGATAATGCCTTTCCTCAACTTATAAATATTCATCATCTTGGAGTGAAGTTGGATATTGAGATGAAGTTGATTAAGGTGAATGGTTCTGAATAAGCTGCCCTTTCAGGGCGCTGTTTGGTTAAGACTTATTTTACCCAAGGTGTTACCTTGGGATTAATTAAGTTGGGCCTTCAGCCCGCAAGAAAACAAACAATATGCTAATCTAAATACAGAGTTTATGGTTAAGCTGGAGAAATCAATCGGGCTGAAAGCCCAGCTTAATTCAACCGATGGCGCAGTCTCGGGATTGAAGAACATATCAAAACCCAGCGCCCTGAAAGGGCAACTTAAAACCAAAAGTCTCAATAGAAAAAATATAGGAATCATAAAACCCAGAAACCTATATCAAAAAAAAGTGCTTTTGGTTTAAAATAAATTAACAATCGGGCTGAAAGCCCAGCTTAATTTAACCCGATGGCGCAGTCTCGGGACTGAAGAACATATCATAAACTAGCGCCCTGAAAGGGCAACTTAAACCCAAAAGTCTCAATAGAAAAAATATAGGAATCTTGAAAGGCAGAAACCTATATCAAAAAAAAGTATTTTT
>Ga0256827_10002203_pt1 | contig 12587 bp, 11 predicted proteins | sample CV84metaG_FD_185977 | JGI IMG/M metagenome (GOLD analysis project Ga0256827, IMG submission 185977) | Hydrothermal vent microbial communities from East Pacific Rise, Pacific Ocean - CV84 | ecosystem: Environmental > Aquatic > Marine > Hydrothermal vents | place: Pacific Ocean: East Pacific Rise... | reverse complement strand
TTAATGCTCCAATTGTGCTTACTCCACTTGTTGCAAAACTATTCTTGTATTCGGATGTGCTAATCAAAACCCAAGTGTCATCAAATCCATCAAACTTTAAATTGATAGTTGCTAATGAACCAACTTCGCTGTCCATTCTCCAAATTCTAGAAACTCTCTCTGTATACTTACTTGTATTTATATCAGTTGTTTGAGTTGTAGTTACATTATTATCAGTACCAATTAACAGATAATCGCCATCAGTTAAATCAGCATGAGAACCATTTGCTCCTGTAAAGTTATTATCAGTTGACATGGTCAAAATAGCACCACTATTTACAGACTTTGAAATCTCTTGGTTTAAAGAACTGTTATCATCTCGACCTACACCAATAATATTATTTGTATATAAAGGGGAAAGATGCCAAACATTAGCATTAGCACTATTCACATAGTCTGTTAGAGTAATACCATACTTAAGAGCTAAGTAAGTTTCTACCTGTTTTTTTTCATCTGCAGTAAGTACTTTATTATAAACAATCTGTTCAGCAATATCACCTTGCCAAAAGTACATTGGTGCATTTTCTGCATTTTGATCTTCACCACAACCAAAATAATATGCTGGTGTAGTTTTATCATATTTTACAAAATTTTCATTTGCTGTAGCAGTTATATCTCCATTTACAAATATAGTCTGTTCTTGACCTCCACCTGATGCATTTTGCGTAATAGTAAAACCAAGAATCTCTGCTTTATTAAATATAAGATTTCCACCTGAGAAAGAGACTGATGTTCCTCCCCATAATTGTCTCTCTGTTCCTGCTGTATAGTAACCATTTCCTGTAGCACCACCATTATCATCTCTATTTACAAACGGAGATCTCCAATCTGTTGCATTTGGATTAGTTGTTTTAGAAGAGTAAACCGTAAAAGAGGTAACATCATCTGATGAGAATGAATGGTCTCCAAATAACATATCATCTACCCCATCAAATAGTATTGTTTTATTAAAGTTTAATCCATTTGTTGTGATTACAGGTTGTTTCGAAGCATCTGTTTGACTAGCGGGATTGTTAGATGTAGAAGCATCTGTTATAGTTAAAGTCCCTCCTGATAAAGTTGCATCATCGGCTTTTAGCCAAAGGTCTAAACCATCTGAAATATTTCCTGGTGCAATACCATACAAGGATGATACCCCCAACAGTAATAAAGAAGCCACAATACTTCGCGTTATTTTCTTAGAATCCATATTTTACCCCTACTAATATATTCTGTGCATAATCATGAGTTACATGATATGCTCCCCTATCAATATCTAACTTATGGTCATACTCTACAAATTGATATTTTGCAAGAAGAGTCCAATCTTCTGTTACCCCATACTCTACTCCAGCCTGAAGTCCATACATAAAACTTTTAGAAGATAAATCTTCAACAAAACGTGGGGTTATAAATGGACGAGAGTCCCAATCTAATTTACTATACCCAAGAAAAAAACCAAGATATGGTTGCATCTGTGTATCAACAAATTGATAATTAACAGAACCATAGATAGAATTTAATTTGCCTAAATCTAAATCTGTTCTCTGTCCTGACAAAGTAGTAAATAGGTTTTTATTGATTTTTTTCTCTAAGCCAATTTCAATTACATTTTTTTTTGTCTTCAAAAGTCCTGATTTTTGTTCATTAGAGGGTAGATTTGATAATGAGCCTAATAATGAAAAACCTCCAGAAAAAGATATAGAGTAGCCATCTGATTTACTCTCAACTATCTGTGGTGTTACCTCTTTCTTTTTAACCTCTTTTTCAATAGGTGGAAGAACTCCACCTTCTGAAAATAGCAAACTACTACAACCTATCAATGCAATGATTGAAAATTGAATTTTTTGCATTTTTGTTCCTTTTTTATCTAAATTACATTTTTTGTTCAAAATATACTTGAGTTTATGACAATACTTTTTATTGTTAAGAATTATTAACAATCTCCTTATCTTCTAGTTCATAAACAAACTAAAACAGTATTAAGTATGTTTTTAAAAGTTCTATTTCCAAATTACTTTTATATGTGTTTTATTGTTCCTGCAAATCATGTTTTAACGGTATTTAGAGGGTTTTAACACAATTATGAATTATAGATGAAAGATGTCAAGAAAATGTCAAATTAAGTTTTTTAATAATTTAAAAAACTTAATTTGATTGTATAAGAGAGTATCCTAGTTTACTATAGGATACAATAGGGAATTGAGGAAGTTTTCTTTTTATAGAGTAGATTAATGTTCGAAGAGAAGAGTCAGCAATAGGTGCTTCATCCCATATTTGATAGATAATTTTATCAAAACTAACAACTTTATTTATATTTGATATAAGTATCTCTAAAAGTTTATATTCTTTAATATTTAATTTAACTTTTTCTTTATTCTTATAAAGATGTTTATCTTTTTTAGAATAACTATATATACCATTAATTGGAATTATAGAGGTTGTCTTTTGCATAAATTTATTATTTTCAGATAAATATCTTGTATAGGCAAGAAGTAGGGTTCTTTGTAATTCACTAAGAGTAAAAGGTTTTTGAAGAAATCCATAAGGTGCAATCTCTAACACTTCAGAAAAAAGTTCTATATCACTATGTCCTGTCATAAAAACAATAGGTATATCAAATTCTTTCAAAAGTTTTTTAGATAGTTGAATCCCATCCATTGAACCTTTTAATTCAATATCCATTAAAATTACTTCATATTTATTTGGTTGAAAAGAGTTTAACGCCTCTATTCCTGTTCTAAAATATTCTGTTTCCAAAATATTCAACGCATTAAAAGCACTTTTTAGAATTTTTTGTGTACTTAAGTTATCTTCCACAATCATCATTTTATTTGGCAATGTCATAAAAACTCTCCCTTTTTTTATTCCATAATAAAAGTCTATATTATCAAAAAAATGTCAAAAAAATGTCAAAAAACTTAGTAAAAACAAACAAAATACAATTTTTAAAAATTTTAATTAATATTTTTAATTAAAAACATATTTATATTTAAAGACTTTAATCCTAGGCAAAGTAAAACCAAAGCCCTCAAATCTTAGTATTAATAAAATTTCTAATTTTTATTTATTTCTTTTTCAACCTCTTCTTTAAATTTGATTTGCCAATCTTTACCAAATTTCTCATCATAAAAACGATTTGCTTCAACATTAGAATCTTTTATTTCTAGATTCTTAGTATCAATCTCTTCTCTATTTTGTGAGCCAGCAAAGATATGTTTTAAATTAATACCCCAACGCAGAGCAACATCCTTCTCTGCATCAAAATAAGCCATATTTGGCTTACCTATAATATATTTTGTCAACAGTGGAGAGGAGTCTACACTACTCTCTACACCCTCTCCTACAACCTGTTCAGAATTACATCCACTCAAAAAAGCCACCAATCCCATAAAAAGAAATCTTTTCATTAGAAGAACCGATAAGAGAGTTGAAATGACAAACTTGATTCAGAGTGATCTACACTTGATTCTCCTGTATACATATCTCCTGTTTCAGGATTTAATCCAACAATAGTATTCATTGTCGTTGTTGTTTTAGGTGCATAAACATAAGCAACATCTACATAAAAGTTATCGCTAAATTCATAACCTCCACCCAAAGTATAGTGGTCTTCAGCTGTAGCAGGGAATCCTAGTAGATTAAACATATTTAGTGCATTACCACCTGCTTGTGCATAATTTCCTGCCTTTATAACAGCTGGACCACTCTGAGCCTCTTTTATTGGATGCGAAGCGTGATTATACCCTGCTCTTAATCTCCATTTATCCTCTTTTAACTGATACCCAAAAGCATAAACATCTTGATCTTCCCATCCAAAATCTTTATAACCTTTTGCATCTGACCACTTAATCTGCTTATAATCAAAAGCAAAAATATGTTTTCCTAACTCATATCCAATACCTACACCTATCTCAGCTGGTTGCTCTAGATGATCATTCATTGTTTCAGGGAAAATACCAAAATCTACAAAAGGTTTAGTAGAACTAGAAAGTTGGTTCTTATACTCCATATCAATCTCTGATTTATAGACAGCACCAAGTGTAATACCATTTGCAATATCATAATATCCACCAAGATTAAAACCAAAACCAAGATCTTGTGCAACACCATCTCCAACACTACTACCATCAAAACTTTGATAATTCATGTCAAGTGAACCATATTGTAATATTGGAGTTACAGCAAAACCAAAAGTACCTGTACTATAAGCTAAGGATGTACCAAACTGCATCAACTGTAAATTACTTACCATATGCATATTTCCAGAATCTTGAGCTGTCTGAGTTGCATCACGATAATCAACACCCATTCCAGCTGTTCCCCACATACCAATACCCAAATACCAATTATCATTAAGCTTATGAGAAATAGCTACACCTGGTATAATATTCATATCTGCATCGCTACTATGCTTACTTGCATTTCCCATTTTAGCCTCAATATCAGGCATAAACACGGTACCACCAAAAGAGATAGATGTCCCTTTTGTACAAGTAATCAATGCAGGATTCTGTAAAGTTGATTCAGCACAATGGCTTACACCAATACCTGCTCCTCCCATACCTCTTGCTTTTGTACCTACACCAATTAAATTATCTCCATTGGTTGCATATAACGAAGTAGAGGTTAATATTGATAAAGTGATACCACTTAGTAGTAGTTTGCTTCTTCCTTGATTCATAAGTAATCCTTTCTAATGTATTGTAAGATTATGAATTTAAAGTATAACATATTTATTTTACTTATTACATTGTATTGTAATGAATTATTAAGATAAATGATAAATGAGAAATAAAGAGAGAATAGATTTGATTATATACCTTATACTTTTTTTATGAAAAGTATAGGTATATTAAATCTAATTATGAGTGATAGTTAGGAGACTCTTTAGTAATAGTTACATCATGAACATGGCTCTCACTAAGTCCTGCTGAGGTAATTTCAACAAACTCTGCTTTTTCCCAGAAAGTTTTAATATCCTCTGAACCACAATAACCCATAGATGCTCTAAGACCACCCACCATCTGATGTACAACAGAGGCAATCTTGCCACGATATGGTACACGCCCTTCTATTCCCTCTGGTACAAGCTTATCAGCAGCTGTTCCCTCTTGAAAATATCTATCCGTACTACCTTTAGTCATTGCACCAATACTTCCCATTCCACGATACTCTTTAAACTGTCGTCCATTAAATAGAATCATCTCACCAGGAGCTTCATATGTTCCAGCTAAAGCAGAACCAAGCATAATAGAACTTGCACCAACAGCTAACGCTTTTGCCACATCTCCAGAAAATCTAATTCCACCATCTGCAATTACTGGTACACCTAATGGGTTTGCAACCTGTGCCACCTCATCAATAGCAGAAATCTGAGGAACTCCAACACCTGTTACAATTCGAGTTGTACAGATAGAACCAGGTCCAATACCAACTTTAACTGCATCAGCTCCAGCCTCAATTAAATCTTTGGCTGCCGCTCCACTAGCAATATTTCCTGCAATTACATCTACATCAAGGTTAGCTTTAATCTCTTTAAGAGTATCCATAATTCCTTGTGAGTGACCATGAGCTGAATCCAAAACAATAACATCAACACCTGCATTAACCAAAGCTGTGGCTCTATCAAGTTGTCCTACACCAATAGCTGCACCTACTCTTAATCTTCCATGTTTATCTTTATTAGCATTTGGAAACTGCTCTTTCTTCTCAATATCTTTAATAGTTATAAGACCTTGAAGCTTATTATGCTCATCAACAATTGGTAACTTTTCAATCTTATGCTCTTGAAGTACCTTTGCTGCCTCTTCAAGTGTAATTCCTGCGGTAGCTGTAAATAGAGGAGCTTTTGTCATTACATCTTCAATCTTCTCTGACATATCAGTAATAAAACGCATATCACGATTGGTTATAATACCCAAAAGAGTCATATTTTTATCAACGACAGGAACACCTGATATTTTATATTCTCCCATTAACATATCTGCATCACCAACAGTTTTATGAGGAGCAATATAGATAGGGTCAATAATAATTCCACTCTCAGATTTTTTAACCTTTGAAATCTGTCTTGCTTGTGTCTCAATATCCATATTTTTATGAATAATTCCAATTCCACCTAAATGTGCCATTGCAATAGCTGCTTTATACTCTGTTACAGTATCCATAGCTGCTGAAACTAATGGAGTATTTAATGTTACTCTCTTAGTAAGATTTGTCTTGATACAAACTTCTTTAGGTAAAACAGTTGAGTGCTGTGGTACAAGTAGTAAATCCTCAAACGTAAATGCTTTTTTCTTAATGTTCATATTTTGTTTTTCCTTTATTTTGTATAGTTAATGGCTCTCTCAAGGCTCAATGCCCCATCAAACACAGCTTGTTCATCAAATGCTTTTCCAATCAATTGTAAACCAATTGGCATTCCTTCTTCATCTTTTGCTACAGGAAGTGAAATAGCAGGTAGTCCAGCCAAATTAATAGCAATAGTGTACATATCACTCTTATACATCTCTAATGGATCATGAATTGAACCAATTTTTGGTGCAACAGTTGGAGCAACAGGAGAAAGAATCAAATCTGCCTCTTCAAAAATTTTATTAAACTCATCTTGAATCAGATGTCTTACCTTTTGAGCTTTTACATAATAAGCATCATAATAGCCTGCTGAAAGAACAAAGTTACCTAACATAATTCTTCGTTTTACCTCATCTCCAAATTGAGCTCTGGTATTTCGAAAAGTCTCTTCTAAATTTGCACCTTCAACACGTTTACCATAACGAATTCCATCATAACGTGCCAAGTTTGTAGTCGCCTCTGCTGTTGCTACAATATAGTAAGTTGCAATATCATACTTAGTATTTGCCATATTTTTATGAATAATGGTATGTCCTGCATCTTCTAATACTTTAATTGTATGAGTATAAGCATCTTGAATATCTTGGCTTGCCTCTGCAATATAGTTATCAACTACAGCAATAGTCATCTTTCTATCAGGATTCAAATTTTCAGTTACAGACAAAAGCTCTAGAGTTGAACAGGTTGAATCTTTCTCATCATGTGAAGCAATTGCATCATACAAAATTGCTGAATCTTCTACATTTTGAGTAATTGGTCCAATCTGATCAAGACTTGAAGCATATGATGCCAAACCAAAACGGCTTACCCTTCCATAAGTTGGCTTCATTCCGACACAACCACAATAAGATGCTGGTTGACGAATAGAACCACCTGTATCAGAACCCAACGCAGCAATAGCAATTCCACCTGCTACAGCAGAAGCACTTCCTCCTGAACTTCCACCAGGTACTCTATTATTACCATAAGGATTTTTTGTTACACCATAAAATGAACTTTCAGTGGTTGACCCCATAGCAAACTCATCCATATTTGCACGACCAAAAGCAGAAAAACCATTAGCTTTTAAATTTTTAATTACTGTTGCATTATACGGGGCAACATACCCTTGTAAAATCTCTGAACCACTGGTTATAGACCAATCTTTTACCTGAATATTATCTTTTATTAAAATTGGTACACCACTCCCTGATGAGGCGAAATCAATATATGCATTTAATCCCCCCTCTTTTGCTTTGGTTTCCATTTCAATTTTAAGCAATTCTAACTCTTCTTGACTCTTTGTTAATGCTTGTTTTAATGTAATCACTATATTATTCCTAGGGTTATATTTTGTTAATATAAAAAATTCTGTGATTATAGCTAAAAGTTGTTTTTGGTCTGTTTATTTTAAAATTAGCTTATTTAGAATAGTTTTCTAAAGATTCTTAAAGAATCATGATATACTTTGATTATCATACTATTAAAAAGGAATTTGAATGAAAAAAATGATATTTATCACAGGGATGGCACTAATCACATTTAACACACAAACAATAGCAAATGAGTTGGATGCTTTAGGCGATATTCAGTTGGTAGATGAATCTGATAAATCTGCTCTATTTCAAAAAGGTCCAATTATAGGCTGTACAGATTACAGTAAAAAAAAGGAACTTAGCTGTTCTAAAAAACCTAAAGATGCAATTTTAAGTAAACTTCCAACAAGTCAACAACTTGAAGAGAAAGATTTAGAAGATGAAGATGATGCCAACGAGATTAAAGATCAACTAAGTACTATTTTAAACGAACTCTCGGCACTAAAAGCAGAGCAAAAAGCAAATAAAAACACTATTAAAGAGTTACGATCTTTAGTAAAAGTTTTATCAGACAAAAATACACATAAAGTAAAACAAAAAATGGCTATTGTTAAAAAGAGAATCAAAAAGATGAGTAAAAAAGTTCCTAAACAATATACCACTACACGAATAAGAAGACCTATTAAAGAGGTAGAAGTTTATGAGGACCATGTTGTAATTGAAGTTCAAAATAATGAATCATTATCAACTTATGCACAAGCTTACTATCATGATAATACACAATATTACAGAATCTATAAAGCGAACCAAGATAAAATTGGAAAAGATTTACAGATTATTATAGGTGATAGACTTACTATTCCAGGAACAACCTCTTATAAAGAGCAGTAGAGACTAGATCAATCAATAGCGTGGAGATTTTCACTCCACGTTATTAAATTAATTGTGATTCAGATATAATCCCAAAAAATATCTACACAAGGTCAACCCTCTATGTATATCTACGACAGCGTAAAAAAAACAAAACTCCCTTTTGAACCAATAACTCCAAGAGAAGCATCTATCTATATATGTGGACCTACTGTTTATGATGATGCCCATTTAGGTCATGCTCGTTCATCTTTAAGTTTTGACCTTCTATCTCGTACCCTTAAAGCTCTTCGTTATAAAGTCACTATGGGAAAAAACTTTACCGATATAGATGATAAAATAATTAAAAAAGTACAAGAGTCAGGAAAAAGTTTAGAGGAGATAACAACATACTATATCAACCGTTATCAAGAAGATATGAGAGCATTAGGTGTTCAAGATGCTGATATTGAGCCAAAAGCTACAGAGTCTTTAGAGGCAATGGAGAGTATGATTCAAGGATTAATAGATAGAGACATAGCGTATCTTGTTAGTTCTGGAGATGTCTATTTTGATACATCAAAGGATAACAACTACGGAACAATTTCACACCAAGTTGGAGATGATGAAGATAATCAAAGCCGTGTAGAGCATAACAGCCAAAAGAGAAACCCAAAAGATTTTGCATTATGGAAAGCCTGTAATGGAGAAGATGATATATGTTTCAATACAGCCTTCTCAAAGGGTCGCCCTGGATGGCATATTGAGTGTTCAGCAATGATAGAGAAACACTTTACAGGAGATAACAAATATAGTATAGATATTCATGGAGGTGGAGCAGACCTTCTATTTCCACATCACGAAAATGAAGCCTCTCAAAGCAGATGTGCAACAGGAAAAGAACTTGCAAAATATTGGATGCATAACGGTTTTGTAAATATAGATGGAGAGAAGATGAGCAAGAGCCTTGGAAATAGCTTTTTTGTAAAAGATGCTCTAAAAGTTTATGATGGAGAGATTCTAAGAAACTACCTAATATCAGTACACTACAGAAACGATTTTAACTTTAACGAAGAGGATTTACTAAACTCTAAAAAAAGATTAGACAAGCTCTATAGACTAAAAAAAAGAGTAACACCTACAAAAGCTTCAAAACCCAATAAAAAGTTCTACAAAGCCATTATTGAAGCGATGAGTGATGATTTAAATATCTCTGTAGCCCTAGCCACAATCGACCAGATGATTAGTGATACAAATGATAAATTTGATGCCAATCCAAAAGATAAAGGGTTAAAAAAAGAGACCCTAGCCAACATAGAGTTTATTTATGAACTTCTAGGATTTGGAGGCAAAGAGCCATTTAGCTACTTTCAACTAGGAATAGACAAAGAGACCATAACAAAAATAGAATCTTTGATAGAAGCAAGAGACCAAGCCAAAGCCCAAAAAGATTATACCAAATCAGATGCTATCAGAGATGAGATAACAGCTATGGGAATTTCACTTATGGATACAGCCGAGGGAACTCTTTGGGAAAAAATATAATACTATACTTTTGGAGTTAGAACCCTATCTCCAAAAGGCAAAACCGAAAGCAACTTAACTTTATTGGCAATAAGCCCTGCTAAAAGCAGTTGAAACATATTGTCAATTAAATCTTCATAAATCTCCTCTACATCCATAAAGCCATCAATAATCAAAGATGACAATCCATGCAGTGAAGACCAGATAAGAATACTCTGCTTCAAGCTATCCTCTTTTTTTAAGATACCACTCTTCTGCCCCTCTTCTACAGCCAATTTCAAAGCCCCAAACCCATCACAAGAGTCCTCTTTTATACTCATAATCTCTTCTCTAATATAGGCATATTTTTTACCAAAAAGAAGACGATACAGATTGGGATTCTCTTTTGCCCAATAGATATAAGCTTTAGAGGCTTGATAAAACCTATCAACCAAAGGTTTACTTCTATTTTGCAATATAGGAGCTGTATGGTCATCAAAGTCTGAAAAACCTTCTCTTATAATCTCTTCAATAAGTGCATCCTTTGAACTAAAGTGACGATATATAGCTGAACGAGAAGTGCCTGTAGCATCGGATAAAATTTTTAATGTTAATTTATCAACACTCTCTTTATTAATAAAATCAAATGCAATCCTAATAAACTCTGCTTTTAGGTTGCCATGGTGGTAGTTGTTTTTCTGCATAGAGTCATTATATCAAAAGAGTAACTTAAGGTTAGCTATGTTAACATTGTTCACATCCAACAAAAAAGGTAATTAAAAATGAAAAAAATACTACTATTAACAGCTCTAACAGCATCTCTATTTGCCATTAGCTCTCAAGAGGTAGCAAAAAAATCTTATGACCAAATAAGCAACTACCAAAGCTCTCTCTCTAAAACAACCATGATATTGAAAAATGCTCAAGGGGTAGAAAACATAAGAAAACTAGAGATAAAAAAGATAGAAGGAGATGATGGAGATAAATCACTATTAACATTTCTATATCCTACAGATTTAAAAGGTACAAAGCTTCTTAGTTTTGAAGTTATTGGAGGGGATGATAAACAGTGGCTCTACCTTCCATCATTAAAACGAATTAAGCGAATTAGCTCACGAAATAAATCTGGTTCATTTATGGCAAGTGAATTTTCATATGAAGATATATCCTCTCAAAATTATAAAAACTATAGCTATAGTGGAGAGGCAAAAGAGATTACAAAAGATGGAATTAAATATTTTGAAATTACAAGAACTCCAATAGATAAAAATAGTGGCTACTCAAAACAAGTTATATTGGTAAATACCCAAAGTTATTTAGCAAAATATGGAGAGTATTATGACAAACAGAATAGACTTCTTAAAAAAATTCACTTTTCAGAATATAAAGAGATAGATGGAGTCCAAAGAGTGGTAAAGATAGTTATTGAAAATGTTCAAAATAGAAAGAGTTCATCTCTTATTTGGGATGAAGATGTAATTAAAGCGGGAATAAAAGGAAAAGAGTTATCTAAGAGGTCTTTAAAATAAGAGAAAAATTATGATTTCGTCAACTTTTTTAAGACGAAATCTATCCAAATTTTATTCAGGTTTCTCTTTTGGAACTTCAACCTCTTCAGGCTCTTCAATTTTTGCAGGTTCTTTACCAATTGCATCTAAAACAGCATTAATAAAACGAGGAGACTTGTCATCTGCCAAAGCTTTAGCAAGTTCTATAGCTTCATTAATAATAATTCTTTTATCTGTTCCGTCCATCATAATCTCGAATGTTGCCAAACGCATAATTGCTTTTTCTACTTTACCAATAGAGCTATAGTTCCAACCATTTAGATGTTTTTGAACCTCTGAATCAATGGTTAAAAGGTTATCAATCGTACCTTTAAATAATCTGTTAGAGAACTCTCGTTGTTTGTTTCTTATTTTATCTTCTTCTAATATTGTATCTGAAAATTTTGAGATATTCTCGTTTCCTAAGTCATAAGCATAAAGTAGACCTACTACTGCTGTTCTTGCTTGGTGTCGTGTTGCCATATTTTATATTACCTTTTTTTAAAATATATATTAAAATTTACTTAGTTAACTTTGATATATATTTTCGCTTAGGGTTCCCATCGTTCCCACGTTGAACGTGGGAACGAAAAGGATGTTTGACATGGTCAAACCTACGGGTTTCTATTTATCTAGCTCTGTATAAAGATTCATCATCTCAATAAGACCTACCATAGCCTCTCCACCTTTGTTTCCTGCTTTTGTACCTGCTCTCTCTATTGCTTGTTCAATACTATTAACAGTTAAAACACCATAAGTAACTGGTTTTCCATGCTTCATAGTTGCACTTGCTACACCTTTTGTTGCTTCGGCTGATACATAATCAAAATGTGGAGTAGCACCACGAATAACAGCACCCAAACAACATACAGCATCATATTTACCAGATGCTAATGCTCTGTCTAATGCAAAAGGAATTTCAAATGCACCAGGGACAAGAATTAAATCTAAATCATTTGCATCTCCACCATGTCGTGCGTATACATCTTTTGCACCCTCAACCAATCTATCTGTAATA
>Ga0256827_10002202_pt1 | contig 12587 bp, 11 predicted proteins | sample CV84metaG_FD_185977 | JGI IMG/M metagenome (GOLD analysis project Ga0256827, IMG submission 185977) | Hydrothermal vent microbial communities from East Pacific Rise, Pacific Ocean - CV84 | ecosystem: Environmental > Aquatic > Marine > Hydrothermal vents | place: Pacific Ocean: East Pacific Rise... | reverse complement strand
CTTAGGCAAGCCATTGGGGAAATTGTATTTCTGGTGATAGATGGGGTGATCAAAAGATAATTCTACAAACTCCAAATCAGGAAACACTTTTTTCATTTCGGGCCTGATAAAGGGATCCATGCCATAGTTATCATCAATATGAAGAAAACCTCCGGCTATTAGATATTCGCGCAGATTAGCTGCCTGCTGTGCCGAAAATACCACATTACCATGCCCTGTCATATGTATAAAAGGATATTTAAAAATATCCAGGCTTCCGGGCGCTACCGTTTCGTAGTCTTTGTCTAAATCTGTTTTTAGATATTCGTTGCAAAAAGCAATTAAGTTGGGTAATGAAGTAGGGTTGGCATACCAGTCGCCGCCGCCATTATATTTCAATAAAGCTATCTTTACAGGTTTCTGCGAATATACATAAGCCGAAGACAATAAAAATACAGCTACGATGATTGTTTTATAAAATAAACTCTTTATCATTATTTTGTTTAAGCTACGATTGGTTAATAAATGCAATATGTGAACAAGCCACCAGAGCAGCGGTTTCTGTTCTTAATCGGGATTGAGAAATGCTCACAGGTCGAAAGCCTTTTTCTTTGGCTTGTGTGATTTCATCGGGAGAGAAGCCTCCTTCGGGGCCAATCAATATCAGGACTTCATCGCCTTTATCAACCACCGTTTCTATCCTGTCGCTTTGTTTGGCTTCGCACCAGGCTATCAGCTTCTTACCCTGAAATTCGGTGTTAATCATCTGCTGAAACGAGCTCATCTCATTTAATAGTGGATGCCAGGCCTTGAGCGATTGTTTCATGGCAGCAGTGATTACTTTATTAAGGCGTTTCTGTTTCACCTCTTTCCTCTCGGAATGTTCCGAAAGCAAAGGCGTTATCACATTGATACCTATTTCGGTAGCTTTTTCCAAAAACCATTCAAAGCGATTGATGTTTTTGGTAGGGGCCACCACCATATGCAGTTGATAAGGATGCGGACGATAGTTTTCAATAGTTTCTGTAACTTTCACCAAGCATCTTTTATGATGGGCATGGGTAATTGCCGAAGGCATCCACCGTCCACGACCATCCGTCAATACCACCTGATTACCTTCGCTCAATCGTAACACCCTAAAGGCATGTTTCGATTCCTCCTCGGAGAGCTGGTAATGCTCCCCTTGTATGTCTGGCGTATAAAAAAGATGCATTATTTTTTAATAATCTTTTGGGTGCTGATAGTATTGAGATTAGTGATACTTAAAAAGTAGATTCCTCTTTGCAGCTCCGAAACATCCACCGAGGAGGTGCCTTGATATATGTTTGTTTTTATAATTTCTTTGCCGCTCAAGTCGTAGATAAAGGCTGTGGCATTTTCTTTGGATGTAATATTTAATACATCATTCATAGGATTAGGGAAAACAGAATATGACACCTCATTTTCCATTTCGGCAACAGAAGTGCAAATATCAACCATAAAAGATTCGGTAAAAACAGGACTGGTATAAGGAGCTTCCTGCACAAAAAGTGAAATACTATCCATGCCAGTATATCCCTGAGTATATTCAATCACATAAGGTCCGGCACCATCACCACTCACTACGGTAATATGATCTCCAAAATCCCAATGATAAGTAGCGGCATCGGTAGCATCGCCAATATATGTGATTTCGGTTTCACTGTTATTACACACCACACCTGTCATCCCATAATCGATATTAAAATTGGCATGTAACTGCGACTCAATAGTCACCACAGCCGATGAATCCTGTTGCTCGCCCAAACTGACCGGATTGCCATATAAATCCATAAAAACCTCAAAAGTTAAATACAGTCTGTAGTCTCCCCAGGAATCAATCTCGGGAGTCCCTGATATTTGAACACACTTGGGTACCAATGGCCAAAACGTACAATCCATATCCTGACATTCGTAAATCATGCCCGGTGGGATATTGCCTATTGACAATAAGTCGATATGGTGAATATTAATCCCTTGTATTTCTTCAGGAAGATTAATGGTTAACACCTGTTCGTAATACTCATCTTCAACAGCAGGCTCAAACTCGGTAGGGCACAACATCTCTGTACAATCAGGGTCTGGTTCACATTGGGCAAAAAGACTATTTAATCCTAATAGCAAGAAAAGAATTATTGATAAGGATTTTATAAAAGTTTTCATAGTAAAAGTTTTCATCATGAAACAAAAGTACAAAATCTTTCAAAAAGAATAGGATAATAACTTTATCTTTGCCAATAATAAAACAGAGATATGTTGCTTTTTGAACTTAGCCAGGGCATAATAAGAAAATTTATCAAATTTGGAATTGTAGGATTCTCCGGTGTCTTTATTGATTTTGGGACGACCTATCTTTTTAAAGAAAAAGTAAGGCTACAGAAATACCTCTCTAATGCCATAGGTTTCACGGTGGCGGCATCTTCTAATTATTTTTTCAATCGTATCTGGACCTTCCAGAGTGATAATCCCCAGGTTTTGGTAGAGTATTCACAGTTCATGATTATTAGTATTATTGCTTTGGGTATCAATACGCTTATCTTATGGCTGATTGTGAGCCGTTTAAAATGGAATTTCTATTTTTCTAAATTGATAGCTATTGGGGTGGTTACCATATGGAATTTTGTAGCCAATGCTTATATCACCTTTGCCTAAAAGAAAAATCCATTCCGCATAAGCGAAATGGATTTAGTATTTTTTATTAAGTACGCTGGTTTAATACTCACCAAAGAGCACATAGGCAATGCCAATTTTAGCTCCTGCGAAAGCATTATGAGAGGCTTTATATTCTCCGTCAGCATTTATCATATGCCAGTCTTCGTGATTAATATCCGTTAAACCATAACCAAAGTTCATGGTAGCGTCGATATATAAATTATCAATTAAAAATATTCTGGCACCTAATTCTAAGTTCATGATAAAATCTAATGAATTAAAACGATCGGTAACATCGGTAGCGGCTACATCATAAACCTTGTCCGTAGATTCATTGAAATATTCTGCTGAGTATGGTTCCTCATCAATGGTCCATGTTTGTTCAGCCTTATTCATCATGGCAATTAAAACACCTATACCACCAATAAAATTAACGGTTGATTTTGATCCGGTAAATTTAAAAGTTACAGGAATAACATTATAACTGAGTTTTAGTTTTCTGTCAAATTTAGAATCTTTACCATTCCAGTTATAACTATCGTGATAATCGTTTCCCAAATCCATCATTCTAAAACCTGTATACACTCCAAGTTTGTCATCGAAATTATATCCAATATCAAATCCAAAACCTGCGCCAAAAGTAAGATCAAAATCATACTCTTGAACATCTCCGTTTTCATTAGAAGCCCCCCATGTGTTTTGATTTACAATACTTACAGCATTATAACTCCCATTTAGTCCAATATTCAGTCCTTTTTGCGCAAAAGACGTTGATGAAATCAACGCAATAGCAATAAATAAAATGTAAAGTTTCTTCATTTTTAATTTTTTTTGATTCTTATTTTTATCAAATATAGGACTTTTATTTATACAAAAAAGATATTACAGCATTTTTATAACTGTTGTAGTATCTGTATGCTCATTGTTTCAGAGTTAAATCTCTCTTTTAATTCGGTAAATAAAATTTTAAAATCGCATCCATTTTTCCAATCGCTACAACCATAAGCTGTTTTCCCTTTTATCACCTTTCCCTTGCCACATTTGGGGCAAATCAGCTCTTCAGCAGCCTGGGTTTTCTGCTTGTTTATTTTAGGAGCTTTATTTGTTTTATTCGCTTTTGTTTTGGAATCTTCCTGATAGCTAATGGTTTTGGGTTTTTCTTTTTTTACTTCGGCCATTAGATCTTTAACCATAGATTTCATCTCATCCATAAATATCTTTACATCGTATTTCCCCTGTTCTATTTGTCCTAACTTCAATTCCCACTGCCCGGTTAGTTCTGCCGATTTGAGCAGTTCATTACTGATGCTGCCAATGAGTTCTATTCCGGTAGCATTTGGGATCAGCGATTTGCGTTTCCTGCTGATATATCTTCTTCTGAAAAGGGTTTCGATAATATTGGCACGGGTAGAAGGGCGACCAATACCATTGGCTTTCATCACCTCCCGCATCTCCTCATCATCTACCTGCTTCCCTGCTGTCTCCATGGCTCTCAGCAAAGTAGCTTCTGTAAAATATTTGGGTGGTGTGGTTTGTTTTTTCTCCATGCTGGGTTCATGCGGACCTTCTTCTCCTTTTTGGAAAGTGGGCATGAGTTGTTGTTTGTCGTCATCCTCTTCTTTGCCATATAAAATGCGCCATCCCGGGCTTAATATTTCTTTTCCCGTAGCTTTAAAAGGGAAACCGGCTGCTTCGCCAATCACTTTGGTATTAGAGATCTCACAGACAGGCATGAAGTTCGCCATAAACCGGCGACAAATGGCATCGTAAACATCACGTTCCACCGCATTGATGTTATTCGCTTTCATTCCGGTAGGGATGATGGCATGGTGATCGGTGATCTTTTTATTATCAAATACCCTTTTAGTTTTGGGAATGCTTTTCGATAATATACTTTGTGTGAATTCAGAATAATCAGTCAGGCCTTTTAAAATCCCCGCTATCTTAGGATGCTGATCTTCGGGTAAATAAGTGGTATCCACACGTGGATAGGTCACCAGCTTTTTTTCATATAACTGCTGTACTATCTTTAAGGTTTCGTCGGCAGTGAGATTGAATTTCTTATTTGATTCCACTTGCAAACTTGTGAGGTCAAACATTCTGGGGGCATATTCCTTGCCTTTCTTTTTCTCGAAACTAACAATAGTGAATAAATCTTCAGTGATGAGCTTCATCATATCTTCGGCCTTCTCGGGCTCATTGAAGCGTCCTTTCTCATAAGAAAACAATACTTCTTTATATAAGGTCTTAACCTCCCAATAATCCTTAGGTACAAAATTAACTATGTCGTGATGTCGTTGGACAATCATGGCTAAGGTAGGTGTTTGTACCCGCCCCACACTCAATACGTTTTTACCGCTACCATATTTAAGGGTAAACAATCGGCTGGCGTTAATCCCCAGCAACCAATCGCCTATAGCTCTGGCGCTTCCGGCTTCGTATAAATGCTGATATTTTGCTTCTTCGTAAAGGTTTTTAAATCCTTCTTTAATAGCTTCTTCGGTTAAGGAAGAAATCCACAAACGTTTCACCGGATGCTTATTTCCGGCTTTTTGATACACCCAACGTTGTATTAATTCTCCCTCCTGACCGGCGTCACCGCAGTTGATGATCTCAGTGCATTTGGGGTGTTGTATTAAGGATTCCAGGACTTTAAATTGTTTTTTGCTGCCGGGATTATCTATCAGCTTTATCCCAAAGCGTTGCGGAATAATGGGCAAATCATTGAGCTTCCACCATTTTAGGCGTGCCAGATAATCATCCGGAGCTTTCAGTGTACATAAATGTCCAAAGGTCCAGCTCACCCAATAACCGTTTCCTTCAAAGTAACCATCATGCCGCGTATGAGCACCTAATATTCTGGCTAGTTCTTTTCCTACACTAGGCTTTTCTGCAACACATAGTTTCATTTATGTTCTTTTTATTACACACTCTATTCCGCAAATTTATTGAAATCATCGTTAATAAACTCTTTTTTTTAATGTAACTTCGCAAATGATATTAACAATAGACCTATGTATAAAATAACCATTCTGATTACAGAAGCTATAAAAGACCCGTCGCGTTTATCGCGGCATCTTAAGGTGTTTAAGCTTACAGGTTATGATGTAGAGCTGGTGTTAATTCAAAACCGAAAACTATCTAAAGATGATTTAACAAAGCTTACAGGTGGTTTTAGGCTTAAAGAAATGCTATATCCCCAGGATGAAGACCTGTTGTTTAGAGATGTATTGGAACAAATATCCGGCGAATACCTGATTAATTTAATTCCGGCTCAGGTATATCCTGTTGATTTTCTGGAGAATCTGTTTCAGGAAGAGTCCCCTAATAATGAGGCTCCCTTAAATCGTGTCCCTTATAAAAAACGGCTGTTAAAAGCAGCACAACAGAGTAAGTATGGTTTGGGCATTGTAAAGAAAGATATTAAAAGGGATTATCCGGAATTTAAAATTTCGGCTGCTTATCGCATCTCCGATTTCACTAAACTCAATTTCCTGGAATTAGAAATGAGTGAGCATTTTGCCGCCGATTTAAAAATACAAGCCCAAAAAACCGACTTAAAAACACGCCACTATACCCCTAATTATAAAGCTATTGAATATTACTCTGATTTTGGGAATTATAAAATTGCCATAAAAAAAGAAGCTCCCACTTTATCCTACAGAGATAAACCCAATGCCATAGGCTTACCTTTATATATGTTGATATTTATCATTTTAAGTTTAGTGATGTCGCCTTTTTTTATGCCGGCCATTTTCCCTTTATTGGTAATGACAGCCTTATATCTCTTGGCCTTAACTTTAGAGTCTTTATCTATTTCCACCCTTAAAAAACAAGGCGATTTATTTCCAGGATTAATGGTGCTTTTTATATTTATTCACTTTTACTATCTATGGTATTACCTGTTTAGTAAGGTTCGGAATGTTCATTAAGGAAGCAGAGAAACTTCTTTATTAAATAATTGATAATGATTAAATCTCATTTATCCATTTTTCAGGGTTTCTACTTGTATGAAGAATAGTTGAGATAATAATTAATTTCTCATCATCATCAATTGAATAATGAAGCATATATGGGAATCTTTCAATAATAGCTGTTTTGGTGTTTCCGTATCGAGTTCTATAAGCTAAGGGGTTGTTTTTAATGAATTTTACAGTTTTACGAACACTTATAGAAAATTGTTTCCCAAGACCTTTTTGTTGTTTATTATACCAATCAGAAGCACTTTTAATATCTTCTTTAGCAGGAGGTAATAAAATAACTTTATACACTTTTATAAGCTTTTTTCAATGTCGTTCATGGCTTCATCAAAATCATATACGTCATCTGGATTATTTTTGTAATCCCTCATACGCTTATCTATAATTTCCTTATGCCAATCGGGAATAGATATTTCATTTTGTTCAATAACTTGATATTTTTCTTTTAATTCATTCCATTCTTTTATTGGAATAAATACCCCTGTTGTCTGTCCTGTGCTATCGGATATATATTGTACGCTCATCATGTTTGGTTTTAAAATCGGGTTCCTCACCTAAAATTAATACTAATTGCAAATATACAGAATAATCCACCAATAATATAGAAACACTTCTGTTTATGGAAATAGCAAGGATTCCAGCTCAGCCACTTGCTCATCTAACTGACGGATAACTGCTAAGATGGTTTCTTCTTTGGTTAAATCGGCCCCTGCTTTTTTAAGCTGTTCTACGGGATAATCGTTACCACCAGACTTCAATAAGTTCAAATATTTCTCCAATGGTTTTTTATCGTCTTTAGCCAAACCCTCTTTCACTTGTTGGTATAAACTGGCCGAGGCAGCAAAGCTGGTAGCATATTGATAGACATAAAAAGGCGAACGGTAAAAATGCGGAATCCGTGTCCAAAAGATATTAGGCTTATCGCGGGTAAATACGTCTTTCCCATAATATTTTTCATCTAAGTCTTCGCAAATCTCGGTTAATATATCCGCTGTTAAAGGCTCATCGTTTTCAATTTTTTGATGGGCTTGCCATTCAAAATCGGCAAACATGGTTTGTGTGAAGAAGGTGCCTAAGATATTCTCGATGCTTTGTTGTAAAAGAGCTATTTTCTCTTGGCGGTCAGTAGATTTCTCTAACATTAAATCTAAGAGCAATCGTTCATTAAAGGTAGAAGCTACTTCGGCCACAAAAATAGTATATTCGTGCAGGTTAAAAGGCTGGTTCTCTTCGGAAAGCATGGTATGTAAACTGTGTCCCATTTCGTGAGCCAGAGTAAATACATGATCCTGTGTGCCATTATAGTTCATCAACACAAAAGGATGTACGCCAAACACCCCCATGCTATAGGCCCCCGATGACTTCCCATCGTTTTCAAACACATCTATCCAACCATTTTCCAGAGCTGTTTTATACTTCTCTCCATAGCTTTCACCTAAGGTTTTTATAGATTCTGTTACCAGACTTTTGGCCTCATCAAAATCGTATTTCTTATCGCTATCCATTAAGCTCACCCGGCTATCGTAGCTATGATAATCGCCCTGGATCTTTAAATATTTAGCCCTTAGCTGGTGATATTTTTGAAGTCCTTTGGTATTATTACCAACCGTTTTCACCAAATTCTCATATACCGCCATAGGAATATTATTGCTGTCTAATTTGGCATGAAGACTACTTTTAAAATCTCTACTTTTAGAAAAAGCCACATCCTTATCACAGATACCTTTATAAATAGCGGCCAGCGTATTTTTTATATCGGCATAAAGCGGGTAAAAACTTTCGGCAGCTTTTTTACGGTCTTCTCTAACATTCGATGTATTTAGGATATTGGAGTAATTACCATGGGTGAGTTTTACTTTTTCGCCATTCATTAACTCTATCTCAGGGAATTTTACATCGGCAGTGGTTAGCATAGAATAAGTATTAGAGGCTGCCGAAGTAGGATTTGAAAAATAGGATAATAAGCGTTCTTTGTCTTCGGAAAGGATATGGGACTTCTGACGGTAGGTTTTCTCTAAGTTAAAACGGTACTTCTGTAGCCCCTCCAAATTATCCACCCAGCTCATACATTCTGCTTCGGGGATTTCCATAATCTCGGGCGATACCCATGCCGTAGCTGTTGAAAACTGTGCTAAAAACATACTCACTTCCTGCATTTTTCCCAATACATCATTATCACGGTTATCGGTGCTTTTTTGCAAAGCGGGATAGGCATAAACCTTATACAACACCTTTTCAATATCATCCATTAAAATAAAAGCAGCCAATAGTGGTTCCGCTCCGGTTTTTAATTGTCCTTTCATCTCTTCCAGCTTTTTCAGCTCCTCTTTTATTTTATCAAAATCGGCTTGCCAAGCTTCCCAATTGGCATAAATATGTGTGAAATCCCATTTATATTCCTGGGCAATTTTTGTTCTATCTAATGTATTTGGACTTATCATTTTATTGTTTCTTTATAAAATCTTTTAAAGACACAAAATTACAATTTATACCGGAGCTTATTGCTTATAGGGGGAAGAAATTACAACACAGATATGTAAACTTCTTTTTGTATTAAGAATACCTCATTTTAATTAGGTTACCAAAAGCCAGAATCAAATAATAGCGTAATATTCGGAATAGTAATTCAAATAATGGCGTAATATTCGGAATAGTATTCCGAATAATGGCGTAATATTTGGAATAGCCGATTTGTCTTTCTATCATTTAAGAACAGTTGATGGCCGAGAGGTAGATTTGCTGATTGAAACAGAGAAAGGTTATATAGCTATAGAAATAAAGCAAAGTCAGAAGCTTAGGGAGGTTGATGCTAAGCATCTGGCAGGTTTGGAAGATATTCTTGATAAGCCTGTTCTACGTCGATTTGTCATCTCAAATGATATGAATTTGAGAGAACTAAAGGGAAATGTGACAGCTATTTCTGCTGTGCAATTTTTAACTTAAGCATTCAAGCTCACGTCAATAAAAGGATGAATGTCACAAAACTTTCTTAAATTTTTACTAAAGCCTATTATGGTGAGAATTATTTTTATACTTTTGGCAACCATTTTAATTATATATAATCTTCTTTAATGATTATTAGAGGTTAATGATAAATAAAATGCTTTTTAATGGGTGACAGAAATTGTCAGGATTAGTGAAAATCTTGGCTATTTATGACAGTACATTTTAGAGGGGACGGGACTGGTGTCCCAGCTGGTCTTCAACACCAGTAGCAGACGGATAAGACCGGCTGTGGCAGGTTCGATCCCTGCCCTCTCTGCTTTTTAAGTACTTAAAGTATTTAGAGTACTTAGAGTATTTAAAGTATTTAAAGTACTTAGAGTATTTAAAGTACTTAGAGTTATTAGAAAATAATCTGTGGCAATTGTTATAATCTGCAGTAAAGAAAAACAATGATATACAAAGCTCAAATATTATGAACTCAGCACGGGAAGAATTCAAGAGTCTTCCAGGCGTTGATAAGGTATTGCAGCTATCAGAAATTAAAAACCTGATAGAGCAGTATAGCTTAAGCCTGGTAACCTATGTAATAAGATTGGTAATTGATAACAGCCGAAACAAAATCTTATCCGGAGGACAGGCACCACCTCAAGATGATATCATTAGTCATATTCAGGATCTCACTAAAAAAATAGCGGATAAAAGTTTGCGTGCTGTCATCAATGCCTCGGGTATTATCATTCACACCAACTTGGGCCGAGCGCCTTATGGCGAACATCTTCTGAATAATGTGTTCGACATCTTAAAAGGCTATAATAATCTGGAATTCAATCTGAAAAAAGGCAGCAGAGGGCAGCGTAACGACCATGCCAGCGAGATACTGAAATACCTGACAGGTGCCGAAGATGTGGTGGTGGTAAATAATAATGCTGCAGCGGTGATGTATATCCTCCGCACTTTTGCCCGAAATAAAGAAGCCATCGTTTCCAGAGGGGAACTGATAGAAATAGGCGGTTCTTTCCGTATCCCCGATATCATGGCGGCTTCGGATTGTAAAATGGTGGAGGTGGGGGCTACTAATAAAACCAAAATACAAGACTACGAAAAAGCCATTACCGAAAATACGGCTATGCTGTTTAAAGCGCATCAGTCAAATTATGTGATTAAAGGATTTACACAGGAAGTGGCATTAGAAGAATTGGTGGCACTGGGAAAAAAACATCAAATCCCGGTGGTATACGATATTGGCTCGGGTTTATTGCGAAAAGTGGATGAAAAAGCCCTTAAAAATGAGCCAGATGTCAAACAGGCTCTTTCGAGTGGTATCGATTTAATCAGCTTCAGTGGTGATAAATTATTAGGCGGCCCGCAAGCAGGTATTATTGCCGGAAAGAAAAAGTATATCGATATCCTTAAAAAGGAACCTATGATGCGGGCTTTACGTGTAGGAAAAACAACTTTGGCTATCCTGGAAACAGCTTGCAGTTATTATTTAAGCGATAAAGATTTATTCGAGAATAATGTACTCTTTAAAACCTTAAATAAACCTGAAAAAGAAATTAAAGAAACGGCTGAATCATTAAAGGCTGCATTGGATAAACTGGATATATGTTCCAAAATAGTGGAAAGCAAAGGCAAATACGGTGGTGGTACTTTACCCGATTTGGAACTGGATTCTTTCTCGGTACGATTATTACCAAAGGACAATAATAACCGATTGGCTAAACAGCTCTATCATCAGTTATTGGAACAAGAACAACCGATACTGTCAAACTTAAAAAGCGGGGCGATTTATTTTGATGCTTTAACATTGGAAAATAAAGATATTGAGGTAATTGCCAAAACTATTAAAATGGCATTTGATGAGGTTTATTAGGTTATGAAGTTATGAAGTTATGAAGTTATGAAGTTGTGAAGTTTATAAGATATAAATAATGAATTGATAAGTTAAGCTTGACAAGAATCGTCAAATTCGAGGCATTTGAAATATAGAAAAGAAGGAGTTTGCATTTGGCAAATGACTGATATCTATATGAAAATAACGATGAAGTTGGCGTTTATTGGCGAGCAATAAATTAGGAGCAAATCATGAAACATTTAATAATGGGCACCGCAGGTCATGTAGACCACGGCAAAACATCGCTGATAAAAGCCCTTACAAATATAGATTGCGATACGCATAAGGAGGAAAAGGAAAGAGGCATCACTATTAACTTAGGTTTCTCACATATTGATTTACCTTCCGGAAATACCCTGGGAATTATTGATGTGCCCGGTCATAAGGATTTTATCAATACCATGGTGGGTGGTGCTTGCGGTATCGACTTTGTACTGATGGTGATTGCAGCCGATAGTGGTATCATGCCGCAAACCAACGAACATTTCAATATTTTAAAGACTTTAAAAGTCAAGAAAGCCATTATAGCCCTTAATAAAATTGATTTGGTAGATGACGAATTAGCCGAGTTGGCAAAACTGGAAATTATGGAATGGCTCGATGGTTCCGGTTTCGAAGAGGCACCCATCATTGGGGTATCCAGTACTACAGGCCAGGGATTAGACGAGCTTATCACTGAGATTGACAGATTAATTCCTGCCATAGAAGAAAAAGAAAAAGGAAACTTCTTCAGGATGTATGCCGACAGGCTTTTTACCGTAAAAGGCATGGGGTCGGTAGTTACAGGATCGGTATTAAATGGAGAGCTAAGCTTAGGGCAAGATGTATTTCTTTTACCCGGGAATAAACAAAAATACAGGGTTCGTGGTATGCAGAGACATGGCAAAACGGTAGAGAAAGTGGAAGCCGGTGACAGAGCGGCTTTTAATCTCCCGGGTCTTAAAGCCGAAGATTTTGAAAGAGGGATGCTTTTAGCCAGTAAACCCATTGAAGAAACACAGATGATTGATGCTCATATCTCATTATTTGAAAATGCGGATAAGTTATCACTTTGGTCATCGGTAGTATTCCATTCCGGTACTTTTATATCGCAGGCCAAGATGCATTTGCTTAAAAAA
>Ga0256827_10002201_pt1 | contig 12589 bp, 5 predicted proteins | sample CV84metaG_FD_185977 | JGI IMG/M metagenome (GOLD analysis project Ga0256827, IMG submission 185977) | Hydrothermal vent microbial communities from East Pacific Rise, Pacific Ocean - CV84 | ecosystem: Environmental > Aquatic > Marine > Hydrothermal vents | place: Pacific Ocean: East Pacific Rise... | reverse complement strand
ATTGCCACATCGAAACTACTGACATATTTTACTTCTGTATCTATAGATGATATGTTAATAAAAAATCGTTCTCAAATTCAGTTTAAACTAAAAGAGATGATACAAAAAAGAGTTACACAGTTAAATACAGGAATAAGAGTTGTATTTATTGATGTTAAAAAAATATCTCCTCCCTCATTTATCCTACCATATTTTAATGATGTGATAAATGCAAATATTGATAAAAAAAAGATGATAGAGGAAGCAAAAGGGTATAAAACCAAAATTATATCAGATTTAAGAATTATGGCTCAAAAAAATATAAATGAAGCAGAAAGTTACGCCAATAACCTTCTCGCTAAAACTAATGGAGATGTGAACAAGTTTAATTTACAATATCAAGAGTATAAAAAATCTCCTAAAGTAGCCTATAAAAAAAGATATTTAGAGTTTTTAGAAAATAGTTATCCCTATCTCGAAAAAAGTATAATTGTTCCTACTAATATTAAAACAAGAATATCTGTTGTAGATAAATAGAATCAAAATATATTCTTTTTAAAATAAAATAACAAAAAAATGACATTTTTGTCAAAAAACAGTAATACCCCCGATAATTATTTGTTTTTACACATATTTAAAAATTGGAAACAATTTTGCTAGTGTGTAAATATCTGATTTTTTTAAGGAGAATAAAATGAAAAATCTACATCTTTTACTTATCTTATCCCTATCCTTGTTATTAACAATCTCTTGTGGACACAATCCTGTTGAAAACCGAGATGAAGCTTTTATCACAGTATGGGATACATCTAGATATAATTCATATCCTGATTATATGGAAGATGTTTCCACAGATAGAGAGGTTAAAATCTCTGCACCTGGAGGATTTTTCTCTTCAGATTATGATTTTAATATCGATTGTGATGATGATGGAATCTACGAAGCAGAGGGAGTAAGTCGTGACTACACCTGTAAATATGATAAACCTGGTATCTATACAATAGTTATAACAGGAGATTTTCCTCGTTTAAATACAACTTACAACTGTATTGACATCGATGACGGACGTAGAGTTGATTATAAGTGTAGTGATAATTTTAAATTAGTTTCTGTAGAACAATGGGGTACCCAAAAATGGAAATCAATGAAAGATATGTTTAAAGGTACCAATGTTAATTTTAATGCAACAGATTCTCCAGATTTATCAAAAGTAGAAAGTATGGCTAGAATGTTTAAAAATGCATCAGTTAATTTAGATATGTCTAAATGGGATGTTAGTAATGTTACAGATATGGAAGAGATGTTTTACGGTTCTTCATTTAATAAAGATATTAGTAAATGGAATGTTTCTAATGTAAAAAATATGAGAGGGATGTTTCAGTGGAGTAATTTTAATCAACCTTTAAACTCTTGGGATGTTAGTAGTGTTACAGATATGTCAAATATGTTTGACCAAAATGATCCATTTAATCAACCTTTAAACTCTTGGGATGTTAGCAATGTTAAGAATATGTCAGAAATGTTCTCTTTTGCTAATTCATTTAATCAGGATATATCATCTTGGGATGTTAGTAATGTAAAAAATATGACAAGAATGTTTGATTATGCAGATTCTTTTAATCAACCTTTAAACTCTTGGGATGTTAGTAGTGTTACAGATATGACAGGGATATTCTCTTATGCTAAACTATTTAATCAACCTTTAAACTCTTGGAATGTTGGTAATGTTGAAAATATGAACGAAATGTTTTCTAATGCAGAATCCTTTAATCAAGATTTATCATCTTGGAATGTTTCAAATGTAAAAAGCATGAAAGATATGTTTTCTAGTGCTACATCTTTTAATCAAGATATATCATCTTGGGATGTTTCAAATGTAAAAGATATGACATGGATGTTTTCTTATGCCACCTCTTTTAATCAAGATCTATCATCTTGGGATATTTCAAATGTTGATTACTGTAAGGATGTTTATGAATCTACAACTAATTGGAGTGAGCCTAAACCAGCATTTGATAGTTGTTTAGATAAAAAAGATGATTAAGCATCAAATTTTAAAGTTCTTAAGTAATCTTTAGCCCCAACAACACTATCAAATGATTCTTGTAGATATTGAGGAATCGGAACAATAATCTCTGTATTTCTATCCTCAATTATACCTAAACCAGGCTTTCTTTTTCCACTATTACCAACCTGAAATCCAGCTAAAGAGAGTGTTCTACCAACATAAGAAAAACTATCCTCTTTGGATGCATGATTTAACATTGTTGTAAAGATAGAGATTGTTTTATTATCATTATAAACAACTTCGTAAATTCTTGCTTGTTCTGGAAAATCTAAAAGACCACAAGTTACAATCATAGGAAAACCATTTATCTCATTTGTATCATCTTTGTAGATAGTCAACTTGTTTTCATGAGTATGTCCAGCAATTACAGCAAGTAAATTATCATGTTTTTTCAACTCCTCTATTAAAGCAGCAGCAGAGATTTCTGAGTCTTTATGAAAGTGAGACTTCTCTCCTAAATCAATAGGGTGATGTAGAGCGATAATTGCTCCCTTTTTCTCTGTTTTAAGAGATGCAAGTTTATCTTTTAACCAATTAAATTGCTGCTCCTCTAGATAGGCATTTGCATTTACAACAAGAGGCTTAAATAAACCATTTTTTTCAAAATTCTCTTTAACTGCTGCTAAATCTAAAAAAATTAACTCTATGGGGATATCTTCTTTGGGCTGAACACTATAATAACCAGATTTATCTGCACTTTCATTTGGATGTTTTACATCTGCATCATTAATATTATCAAACCACTCTTTATGACTTCTAAAAGCTTTACGTCTTTCATCTGGAACAATATGGTCATCTTTACAAGATTCTTTAATTGAAGGATCATCTCCACATGTTTCTCCAGTAGAAACGACATAAGGCATTGCACTTTTTCCATCATCTGCTACAAGTTTATCAAAAGCACAAATAGGTTCACCATAAGGGGTAGATGCTGTCTGACTTCCTGCATATATGTCTTCTACACTTTCACACATTAAAGAGAGTTTTTTCATTCTATCACCTACATGACCAGCCGCAACTTCATCTGTTATATAGTTAATTCCTTGATGTAAAACATCATGATTTCCTACAGCTGCATACCACTCTAAACCATCTGGTAAACCATTAGCAATATATGGATCAGTAAAATCATTACCTCCTCCACTAATAGGATTGTCAACTGCTCCACTATCCGCAGAGATAATTCCTCCATTAATAATAGTATTAAACCACATAACCTCTATTCCAGAAGCATTATCACTTAAATCTCCTGTTGCTAACACAAAATCAAAATTCTCTTTTGTATGTAGAGCAGAAAATGTTTGAATCATTGCATCTAAAACATGAGTACAATAGATAGAATGAGACCTGTAGGCTGATGTGTTACCTGTAAAGTAAGCCCAAGGCATTCTATTAGGACCCTCTATATCAGTAATATGAACATCTGTAATTTGTGGAAATAAAAGTAATGATTTTCTTGCAACAGCTTCCACATAACTATCAGGGTTTGCCAAAAGGTCCTTTCTTAATATGTGATTCTCTCCTGCCTCTTTTGTAAGTTTTCCATATCCTGCATTTAACATCGCTTCAACTTCACTTCCAATTATCATCTTGTCTATTGTTACATCAACAGGTGCAAGAGTCTCGGTAAGTGTTGTTTTCGTTGTTGATAGTATCTTATACTCTACAGCATCTCTCGGATCAATCTCTGTTTCACATGCTGACGCAATTAATGCTCCAGCAATTGGTAATAATGTTGTAACTCTTATAAATTTTCTTCTGTTCATTTTCGACATATAAGTCCCCCTCGGTTTAACTTCTTAAAATATATCAAGATTTGATAAAATAGTCAAGTTATAATAATTTTTATTTTATCATTTTTTATCAAGATCAATTAATCAATTCTACAATGTAAGAGAAAATATCTTTGGGCAAACTCATATATAAAAATCTTTTTATAGTCTCAAATATTTAAATTTTAATCAATTTACTAGGCAGTGGCTTTTTTCTTAATCTTACTATCTTTCTTATCTGACTTATTACCTTTTCCTTTAGACGCATCCTCTTTATCTAATTTATTATTGATATATTTTTGTTGTAAAATAGATACTAGAGTATTTGTCCAAATATATAAAACAAGTCCTGCTGGTAACATTATCATAAAGAATGAAAATAGTATAGGCATGGTGTAAAGCATAATTTTTGCTTGCATTTGATCCATAGTTGCAGAAGACATCTTTTGTTGAAAGAACATTAAGATACCCATTGTAATAGGTAAAACATAATATGGATCTTTCATTGATAGATCTTGTATCCATAAAAAGAATGGTTCATTATACAACTCTACAGAGTATTGAATTGCTCTATATAATCCAAACCATATAGGCATCTGTAATAGCATAGGTAAACATCCACCTAATGGAGAAACCCCCTCTTTTTTATAGAGAGCCATCGTTTCTCGTCCTATCTTCTCTCTATCTTTACCATATTTCTCTTTAAGTTTATCAAGTTGAGGTTTTAGGGTTTTCATTTTATGCATAGATATATATGAAGACTTAGTAAGCGGGTATAGAACAATTTTAACTAAAAGAGTTAATAAAATGAGAGCAAATCCAAAGTTACCAATTAAAGAGTATAAAAATACAATTAACCAATGAATCAATTTTGCTACAACAGCAACAAAACCATAATCAATAATATTTTCTGCACCAACCTGTTTAAGAATTGATGTTATCTTTGGACCATTAAATATATCATAAGATAGCTCTATAGAACCATTAGCCACAACTTTTAAAGGTTCAGAATCTAAAGTGAATCTTACTTTTTCAAGCTTTTCTTTTTTTAATTTAATTTTACTAGGAGTAAAAGTATAGATATCTTTTTTCGATATTTTTATAAAAGATGCAAAATATCTATCATCAATACCAGCAAATTGTAAGTTTTTTACAACTTTCTTTTTATATTCATCATCAATTCTTTCGAAATCATTATCTACACTCTTGTAAATATGAGCTTTACCTGATTTTCCAAAAGGATTAGTTCGCTCTTGTCTTTCATCATAAATTGTTGAAAATTTCATAGAAGTAGAAAATATCTGTTCGCTAGATGTTAAATTTTCTATTTTAACATAAAGATGTAGCAAATAATCAATATCTGTAATTGTATAGGTTTTTGTAATTTTAAATTTATTATCAGAAAATACAAAAACTATCTTTTTATCATCTTTGCTCTCTATTGTAAATGGAAGATTTGCAGGAAAGAGTTGTTTGTTTTCCTGTTTCATAGTAATTGAATATGCTGGAAAATCTTTATCATTATTTATTAAAACAATACTTTTTTTCTTTTCTTTATCTGTAGTATATTTTTTTCCTTTAAGAGAATAATGCTTTACAGATGCTCCATAAGTAGAAAATGTAGCTTTAAATTTTGAAGTTTCTAAAGTAGCTATTTTTTCCTCTTGGTTATAATCAACTTTAACTATACTATTTTCTGCTTTTAGATCTTTTTTCTCTTTTGTTTCTGTAATAGTAGTTTTAGTTTTAGCTTTAGTTAAAACATTTTCTGCTTTTTTATCTTCTGTTTTTTTCTCGAGTTCTGGTTGAGGACCAAAAAACATACTCCATAAAATAAGAATAATAGCAGATGCTCCCATCGCTAAAAACATATTTTTAGTTGTATCATTATTTTCGTTCATTTCTATTCCTTTTTATTAACTATTTAAAATAAAGATTAAAGTCAGTTTTTTATCAAATCTTTTGGAAAATCAAATAAAAAAGTTCTCAGACCAATCCAACTAAAACATTATAGTTATAAATTGAAATATTTCAACCATTTAGTTATTATTTTAATAAAAGTTAACTAAAAAGGAATCATTAAAAATATTAAAATCTGTAGGTTTGAGAATTTTAATGATTTTAATGTAATATATCTCTTTTAAATTAAGAATTGGAATAAAAAATAGCATCTATTTTAGAAATATATTAATTATTATTAATAATTAATATATTTTCATCTAAAAACTTGCAAATTCTCTTTAATTATATTAGATTACCTAGTTGATATGGAGAATGACTCTGTGAGTATAGAACTTGAAAATAAAGACTATCAAATAATAAAACCAATAGGTAAAGGGGGGATGTCTACAGTTTATCTTGCAGTGGAAAAATCATTAAAAAGAGATGTTGCCATAAAAGTTTTACACTCTAATCTTTCTGGGGATCCTAAAAATAAAGAGAGATTAAGAAGAGAAGCTCTCGCTATTGCAAAAATGAATCATGATAATATTGTTAAAATTTATAACTTTGTAGAGGAGGAGTTACATAGTTATATTGTTATGGAGTATGTTGATGGTTCAGATTTAGAAGATTTTATAAAAGAACATCCGATTCATTATATTGAAATAGGTTTAGCTATTTTTTTAAAAATATCTAAAGCTCTTTTTCATGCACATCAAACAGGAATCATTCATAGAGATATAAAGCCTGAAAATGTAATGATATCTAAAAAAGGTGATATAAAAGTTATGGATTTTGGTATATCATCTATATTAGGAGAGTACAACAATTTAACAACAACTGGCTCTATCATGGGATCTCCTATGTTTATGTCTCCAGAACACCTAAATGATTTTCCTATTGATCACCAAAGTGATATCTTTTCTCTAGGTATTGTATTATACCATCTATTAACAAGAGATTATCCATTTAAAGGAAAGAATACAGGGCAATTATTAAGCAATATCGCAAAATGTAATTATACAAATCCTCAACAAAAAAATAAACTTATACCTAATTTCATTAATAGAATACTGATGAAAACCTTAACTAAAGAGAGAGAATTTAGATATCAATCTCTAGAGGAAGTAATAGTTGATATAGAAAAATACTTCAAACTATTAAATTTTAATGTTAATGAAGAACTTACTCTCTTTTTTAAAAATCCAGAGGGATATCAAAGTACATTTTCTCAAACTATAATAGAAAAATATTTAGATAGAGCAAGACTAGCCTTATCAGAAAGGTCATACTCTGTAGCAACAGAATATGCGAATTTAGTACTAGAGTACTCTAATACAAATAGTGATGCTTTTTCTATTATTAGATCAATAGAAAAAAGTAAACTTTTAAAAAAAGTGATTCCATTATCTGTTTTAACTATTGCTTTGATTACAATTATTATTTATGGTTTAAGTTATCTAGATAATAGAAAGAAAGTAGAAAAGAGAAGAGAAAAAAATAAAATTATTTTAGTAAAAAAAGAGAATCAAAAAAATAGTAAAATTAAAGCTAATATCAAAAAAAGAAAAGAGTTAATTGAGTTTAAAAATAAAAGTTTAAAAAATATAGCAATTATCAATAACGAGCTTTTAAATATTTTAAAAAAGGTAGAGCTAAAACCAATAGAGAAAAAAGTAAAAATTAAATACAGAAAACTTCAACTTCCTTTTAATAAACCTATAAGAGTAATTCCTAAAGCAGCATCACTATATCTTAATGGAAAACATTATGGATATGGAAATATTAAAAAGTTAAGACTAAAAACGAATAAAAGATACCTTTTAGAGATTAAGTCTGCAGGTTGTGAAAAGGAAAAGATAAAACTCTTTTTTAGAAAAGAGGACGAAACTCCAATTGTTGTAAGATTAAAATGGAAAAATGCTAAATTAAATATAAAAAATCCCTCAAAATATGATATCTATATTGGAAATAAATATTATGGAAATTTTAAAACTATAGAATATTTTAAAAGACCTGATATAACATCTAATGGAAAAACATCCGTTATTTTAAAATCTAAAAATAAAACAGGAAAAATAATATTTGAAGAAAAGATAACTTTAATTGCAGGAAAAATTTCATCTAAAATAATAAATTAATTGATATTTTTAATTTCGAAGCCTTTACTCTTTAATTTGTTGTAAATCTAAATTTTCCCTTAGTTTTAGATTAAACTCATCTTGAGCATATTTTATATATGGAATTATCTTTTTATTTTGATCTGTTCCTGTACCATCATAATTTAAAGAAACAACAGGTATTCCTGTCTCTTCCATAATCTTTCCACTCATTGCTTCTGTAACAGCTCCTGCACAACAGAATGCGGGATTTGTAAGAGCAAATAAAGAGATATCAGGATACTGTTTTTTAAGTTCATTAATTTTTATTAAGTTATCAAAAGATTCTCCAGAGTGATTTAAATTGACATGAAATGGAGAAAGAGTTTTTTCAAAATTACTACTATATGTATGGACACCACTATCTAAAATTTGATTAAATAGTTTGTAATATTTTTTTTCTAATTGTGTAACTAATGCAGTTAATGCTTTAATACTAACAGCCTCTTTATAGTAACCTAATTTAAACCATCTTTTTATATATGGAGCAACAATCATTCTTACATATTCGTTATATGGAGTTGTTACAGCCTCTCCACCAGCTTCTTCGATTACTCTAACTAAATTCTGATTCATTATATCATTATCTCTAACGTATAGGTCTCCAAGCAGAGCAACTTTTGGACGCTTCGTTTTCTTAATTTTTATCACTTTAAATAGATCCAATGCTTTTGCTAACTCCTCCTCTAGGTTGAGATTTTTTAAAAATGCATTCTCTATAATAGAGTGAGCAACTTTTGCAACTTTATCAACCTCGCCTTTATTGATTTCGTAAGGTCTTAAAGAGGTTTCTACTTTTCTTAACATTCCTGCAAACATATATGTAAAATAGAGAGTTAAACTTGTTTTTAAAGATAGGTCAATCATAGATATTTCACCTACGTACACCTCTACCTTTTCCATTCCTTTTCCATGAGCTTCAAAAGCAGTTTTCATTAAATATGGATAAAGTCTAATATTACAAGCAAGAACAGCATCCATATTCCAAGCAACAACCTTTTCGTGGTCTAGATTATTCTTCTCTATATACTCTATAAATGATTCTATTAAAATATTTACAGGTAAACATTGTCCAGTATTATTTCTTGGTCCTTTTTGAATAGAAGTATGAGTTACAGGAACAACTTCTACATCAAAGCCTCTACCCTTTAATAAAGCCACAACAAAAGATGAACTTTTATCATCCCAAGATGGAAAAAGGAGTGTTTTACCATTTAATTTTTGTGTAACAATTGGATTAACAGGAAGATAATTCTCTATTATATCTTCAGTTTTTTTAATAGAATGATTTTTAAACGCTCTAATTGCAGCCTCAATTCTTGTTTCATATCCTACAGATGAATCATGTTCGTCTAACTCTAAGATTAAATATGGTTTATTAGCTTTATCCATTATTCTTTTAAAATATTGTAAAGCAAATGAATCTGGCCCACACCTAAAAGATGAGATAAACACAGGATACAATCCCTCCGTTTTAGAAGCAATATAAGCAGATTCTAAAATTTTAGCTGCATAATTCCAATGAAATCCCTTTAGTAACTCATCAATCTCAACTAAATCATCTTTTTCATAGCTTAACATATCTTGAAAGAATGTTTTTAACCCATTTTTAGCAAAAATATCAGGGATTCCTTTATTCATCTCTTTATCTAAAATTGTATATGGTCTTCCTAATAGAAGAATATTTATATCTTCACTTGATTGAGACTCTCTGTCATATATCTTTTTAAGTTCATCTTTAGAGTTTTTAAAATTTTGTAATGCCTCTTCGTAAGCAGATGCTATACTCCAATAACTTAAATTAAAATGTTTTTTTAATCTCTTATATAACTCCATTTTAGTCTGAAAAACAGAACGATAGATAACAGGCTCTAAAAGAGTTTCATTTTTAATATCTATTCCTTTTGCTGTAGTAACTAAAGCTGGTGCAAATTGAGTATAGTAACAAAACTGTCTTAATTTATCATTTTTTGAGTTATGTGTTTCAAAATATGTTGGTAAAAAGAGTAGATCTCCCTTTTCTGTAGCTGCTTTTACGTGTCCATGGTATGAAGCCATTGGAGCACAGAACTCTGCACCAGCTAATTTCTTACCATTTTTTACACTATTTTTTAACCCATAAGTTGTAACTGTTGGAACACCTAATATATTAAAGAAATCTTGCCACATATAGTTTTCTTGAGCAAGATATAAAGAAGCAGGTATTGATACAGTTTTATCAAATTTTATCTTTTGCTTATTTTTAGATTTTAAAGATTTTCTATAAGTTTTTAATAGATTAAATCCTATTTCGTCAGTTTTTACATAAGATTGAGTTTCATAATCTCTTCCACATAGAAAACCAAAAGCAACAATATCATCTTGTACTGTAACTTTTTTAATTTTACAATTATTGTTACAAAGAGTACAAACCTCATTCTCTATAGGAATATCATTATTATATAATGATAATCCTTTAAATTCACTTTTTTTATAATTACTCTCTAAAGCTATAATTGCTCCACCTAATCCACCAGTTAAGTGACAATATTTAGAAACAAGTATAGGTTTATTTAATTTTTGTTCAAAAGCTGCAACTAATGCTTTATTTCTTGCTGTAGCTCCCTGAAAAAAGATCTTTTTACCAATATTTGCCTCTACTGCAACTTTAGATAGATAATTTTCTCTTACAGAGTGTAAAACAGAAGCTAAAACCTCATTAACGCTATATCCCTCTGTTATATAATGATTAATATCTCTCTCCATATACACAGTACATCTATCACTAGAGACTGGAGATTGTGCATTTTCTGCCCTAGATGAATACTCAGCAAGAGTTACATTTAATTTTTGAGCTTGCTCTTCGATAAAACTACCTGTTCCCGCTGCACAAACATTATTCATAATAGATGATGTTACCATTCCATTTCTTAGAGTTGTAAACTTAGCATCTTGACCACCAATCTCAATAATTGTATCAACCTCTTCGTCGAGTTCGTAAGCAGCCCTTGCATGAGCTGTAATTTCGTCAATCATTAAATCTGCACCAATAATTTTACCAATAAACTTACGTCCAGAGCCTGTAGTAGAAACCCCTTTAAAGTTTAAGGTAATATTATTTTTAATTTTATATTTATCTATTGCTTCAAAAATAGCTTGAGTCGCTGTAATTGGTTGTCCTGCAGTCTTAGTATAAAGCCCCATTAAAACATTTTTATCTTTATCTATAATAATTGCTTTTGTACTTGTAGAACCTATATCAATTCCCATATAAATATCATTAACTTTTTCAAAATTCTGATATATATCAACCTCTACATTTGATGTTTTATTCGATGGAGTAAAAAGATAGGAATCTAAAGATGAGAAATCAGGATAATCTGAATATTTTAACTCTAGTGGTTCATATCCATACTGTTTTTCTGTTTTTATACTCTTAAAAAGATGATTAGGATCTATCTTTTTGAAATTTTTCTCCTTAAACGCAATAATCGCTACTCCAATTGCTTCATAAAGGTGTGACAATTCGTGTATAATTGGCTCTGTTTTTAATTGCTCTTTTAAATGAGAATAAACAGACATATTTTTTGATACTCCTCCAACAAATACAAGAGGAGTAACAACCTCTTCGTCTGCAAAAAGAGTATCTACAATATTTTTAGTTAAACCCTTACAGAGTCCATCACTAATTTGACCCAATTTATACCCCTCTTGTTGAGCATGAATTAAATCAGTTTTCGCAAAAACAGAACATCTCGTTGCAATTTGAGGAGGCTCATAACTATTTTTAAATGCTACACTACTTAACTCTTTAGCATCTTTTAAATTAAGTCTAAGTGCTTGCTGGTCTAAAAAACTACCTGTTCCTGCAGCACAAGATGTATTCGTTTTATAACTTTTATATTTACCATCTTCAAACTGAATAAGACCAAATTGTTCTCCTCCTACAATTAAGATAGAACCAACTTGCTTATGAAAATATCTAACTGCTTCAATAACAGATATCTGATTATCATATCTAACGGTATCTAATAGTATATTAGGTGTAGACGTAGTCGTTGCAATTGTAAGGACATTTGATAAATCAATTTTTCTTAAACTTTTTTCAATTTCATCTTTAACTAAACCTTTATGGAATATATAATCACTATATAAAAGTTCATGATTTTCTCCTACAACTACTATAGAGAGTGTTGTGGATCCAACATCAATACCAATAATTTTCTTCATAACTCCTCCAGATGTGATTATGACAATTAGAGAATCTCTGAAATGTCTCAATCTACTAATATGGGCATTATAATCAAATGGAAGAAAAAGTCAATATTGATAATAAAAACTGAATTTAATTCATTGTTTTATCTTTTTTAAGGTATTTTTTATTTTAGAATTTGCTTACTTTAGATTACGTTTTTTTCTTCTGATAGTTATAACAGCAAGTAATAAAATAGGAAATAGAAATATCATAGGATTAGTTGTTGAAGAGTATGAACAATCTGGTACTTTATTATTTCCATTTCCATTGTCACTATCATTATTCTCTGCAACACATAAACCTGTTAACTTATGACACTCATTATCTATACAAGTTCCACCATTACATATAAGATTACAATCTGTTCTACATAATCCACCTAAACATAATTGACCAGGTTTACAGTAGTCACATCTTAAACTAGCATCTCTACACT
>Ga0256827_10002200_pt1 | contig 12590 bp, 15 predicted proteins | sample CV84metaG_FD_185977 | JGI IMG/M metagenome (GOLD analysis project Ga0256827, IMG submission 185977) | Hydrothermal vent microbial communities from East Pacific Rise, Pacific Ocean - CV84 | ecosystem: Environmental > Aquatic > Marine > Hydrothermal vents | place: Pacific Ocean: East Pacific Rise... | reverse complement strand
CATCAACACAAAAATTTCTTTTAGAAGAACTTAAAGCGAAACGATTACAGGCACCGATTGCTGTAATTGCCAGAGAACAGAGTTCCGGGATTGGAAGCCGTGACAACAAATGGAGTGGAGGAGCGGGGAACTTTTTTGTTTCGATTGCCATTTCTCTAAATAAGCTTCCTTCCGATCTTCCTCTCTCTTCCTCTTCCATATATTTTTCCTATATTATGAAGAAAACTTTGGAAGAGATGGGTGAAAATGTCTGGTTGAAATGGCCCAATGATTTTTATCTGAATAGAGAAAAAGTTGGGGGAACGATCACTAAAAAAATGAAAAATATATTGGTTTTTGGTATGGGAATCAATTTGAAAAAATCTGAAAACGGCTACAGTTCCCTGCAGTCCGACATCAGACCGGAAATGCTTCTTGAAAAGTATCTTGAAAGGCTTGTGAAATTTCCGGAATGGAAGCAGGTTTTTAGTGAATATCAGATAGAATTTGAACTAAGCAGACGTTTTTCAGTACATATTGAAAACAAGAGAAAGAGCCTTGCAGACGCTACTTTGTGCGAAGACGGTTCTTTGATAATAGGGGGAAATAAGGTGTACAGTTCAAGATGAGTGAAGTAATCAGTATAGCCAATCAGAAGGGTGGTGTAGGTAAAACAACAACGGCAGTGAATCTAGCGGCTTCTTTGGCAGAAAAAGGAAAAAAGGTATTGCTTTTGGATATTGACCCTCAATCCAATGCAACCACCAGTCTCGGATTTAACAGAAATGATTATGAATACAATATTTACCATGTACTTATCGGCAGTAAAAAGCTTTCGGAAGTGATCCTCAAGTCTCAAATTAAAAAACTTGATCTTGTCCCCTCCAATATAGGTCTTGTCGGTATTGAAAAAGAGTTTTACAATAGTAGAAAAAAGAATAGAGAACTGATTCTCAAAGAGAAGATCAAAGAGATTTCAAAAAAGTATGACTATATTATTATTGATTCACCTCCGGCGCTGGGACCGATTACCATCAATGCTTTAAGTGCTTCTGACTCTGTCATTATTCCGATTCAGTGTGAATTTTTTGCACTTGAAGGGTTGGCGCAGCTTTTGAATACAGTCAGTCTTTTAAAGAAAACGATCAATCCGAAACTCAAGATCAAAGGTTTCCTTCCTACGATGTATTCCAAGCAGAATAATCTTTCCAAGCAGGTGTTGGCGGATCTCAGCTATCATTTCAAAGACAAATTGTTTCATATCAGAAAAGGCAAAGAGTGTATTGTGGTGCCTCGCAACGTTAAAATAGCCGAATCTCCAAGTTTTGGAAAGCCTGTAACCCACTATGCTGCCAGTTCAAAAGGTTCCCTTGCATACAGAGATCTTGCAACGGTCATTGTCAGGGGCTAAATGATGGCATTGGGAAGAGGACTGGGAGAGATACTCTCTGAAGTAGAAGAGGCATATGGAAAAGAAGATTTAAGCAGTATTGACAGCTTGGAACTTGAAGCCCAGGGAGCGCGTGTGGAAGAGTTGGCAGTCAAGCATATTTCTGCCAATCCTTTTCAGCCGCGTAAACATTTTGATGAAACTGCACTCAAAGAATTGAGCCACTCGATTAAAGAACATGGTTTGCTTCAGCCTATTGTGGTGATTGAAAAAGAGAACGGTTTCCTTCTGATTGCAGGAGAGCGCCGTCTTCGTGCACATAAACTTGCGAAGATTCCTACGATTAAAGCAATTATTGCCAATGTTGATATTGATGAAGTAAAACTGCGTGAACTGGCACTTATTGAAAATATCCAAAGAGAGAATCTGAATGCAATTGAATTGGCAAACTCTTATGCCGAATTGATCGAAGTCCATAAGATTACGCATGATGAACTCTCTGCCATTGTGCATAAAAGCCGTTCACAAATTACCAATACACTGCGTCTGCTTGCACTCTCCGCCTATGCACAGAAGCAAATAGCCTCCGGAAAGATTTCACAGGGGCATGCCAAAATACTTGTAGGGCTTGATGAGAAGCAGCAAAAGATCATTATAGACAGTATCATCGGACAGAAACTTTCTGTACGTGAAGCGGAAAAAATGGTGCAAAATTATAAAAAAGGCCATACTCCCCCGGCAGTCAAAGCTTCTTCTTCAAAATTATTTGAAAAACATAAAAAGACACTTAAAAAGCTTCTCCCTTTTGAATACAAGATTAAAGCCAAGAGTATTGAGATAAGCTTTGCTAATGAGAAAGATATCGAAAACTTTTTAACATTCCTCAAAAAAGACTGAATTTTAACCAATATCTCATTTCCAAAATGGTAAAATATTCCGAAATTACATGAGGAGTTTTAATGCTTGACATACATTTACCATTGATGTTGTTCGTCCTAGTGTTATTCCTGGCCCTTCTTGTTGTTTTAAATAATATGCTATTCCAGCCTCTTCTGAAGTTCATGGACGACAGAGACAGCTCTATAGCAAAAGATTTAGAAGCAGCAAAAGGATTCAGCGGTAACAGTGACGAACTCAATGCCCAGGCAGCTGAAAACATTAACAATGCCAAAGCTGAAGCTGCAGCGATAAGACAGAAAGCGATCGATGAAGAAAAATCATTGGCTGCAAGTAAAGTCGAAACAAAGCAGGAAGAGTTGAACAAAAAGTACGAAAGCTTCGCAGAGAAGTTGGCTTCCGACAAAGAGGATCTCAAAAATTCTCTACTTTCACAAATGCCTCTATTTAAAGAGAGCCTCAAAGCTAAATTTAGCAAACTATAAAAAAGGGATGAATATGAAAAAAATATTACTATTCGCTTTGCTCATAGTTCCTGCTATTCTTTTAGCAAGTGGCGGGCATAGCGAAGAGTCTCGTTATTTGGCGCAGACAGGTAGAGAGAGTGACTTTTGGCCAAGAGTGTTTAACTTCGCAATCTTTGCTTCTATTCTCTATTATCTAATTGCAAATCCGATCAAAAACTTTTTTAAAGGAAGAAGAGACGGTATTGCAGGGCAGCTGAAAGAGATCGAAAGCAAACTGCAGGCGGCCAAAGATGAGAAGAAAGAAGCGCAGGCTCATTTGGATGAAAGTGTAAACAAGGCTGCTGAAATTATTGAAGATGCAAAAAAAGAAGCAGTGATCCTTGCTGCAAAGATTGCAGAAGCATCTGAAAATGAGTTGACAGTTCTTGAAAAACAGTTTGAAGAAAAAGTCACACTTGAAGAGAGAAAAGCTGCAAGAGATGTGATTGATGAAGTGCTTTCTGAAAATATCACAGCAGATGATATTATGCTTGATGAGACAAAAGTAGTTGATATCATTTCAAAGAAGGTGGCATAAGATGGAAGAGTTAATAGCAAAACGTTATGTAAAAGCACTTTCCTCTGTAAGTAAAGATGTAAAGAGTATTGTTTCTGTTCTCAATGCTTTGACGGAAGCTATTTCCGTACCGGAGGTACATGAAGCCTTGACATCTCCTCTTATAGATGCAGAGAAAAAAACTGAAATGGTTCTCTCTGCAATAGGAAAAGAGGCTGATACTACATTGGTGAATTTTATAAAGATTCTTGGTGAGAACAAAAGACTTGATTTGATTCCTGCGATTGCAAAGGTTCTGAATGCAGACCTTCAGCAAGAGTCAAATCAGTATGAAGGTGTATTGAAAAGCGGCAGCAAACTTGAAAAAGAGGAGTTGGCAAAGCTTGAAAAGACACTTGAAAAATACACAGGGTCAAAGATAAAATTAAAGCAGGAAAAAACGGATCTTGAAGGATTGCGTGTTTCAGTTGATGATTTGGGTATTGAGGTTAACTTCTCCAAGCAGAGAGTTAAAGAACAGCTAATTGATTTCATTAAGAAATCTTTGTAGTTATCTAACAGTAAAGGAGTATCAGTGGCAGTAAAATTGCAAGCAGATGAGATTAGTTCAATCATCAAAGAGAGAATCGAGAACTTTGAGATTGATGTTGACATCAATGAAGTAGGGAAAGTAGTAGGTATCGCAGACGGTATTACAACAGTATATGGCCTAAACAATGTTATGGCTGGGGAAGTTGTAGAATTTGATAACGGTGCAAAAGGATTGGTGCTTAACCTTGAAGAAGCAAATGTTGGTGTAGTTGTCCTTGGGACAAGTGCAGGAATCAAAGAAGGTATGAGCGTAAAAAGAGCCGGTGAACTTCTGAAAACACCAGTAGGCGACAGCATGATGGGCAGAGTGGTTAACCCGCTTGGTGAGCCATTGGACGGTAAAGGTGCAGTTGAAGCAGCTGAGCATAGATTCATTGAAGAAAAAGCACCTGGTATCATGGCTAGAAAATCAGTACATGAGCCGCTTCAGACAGGTATTAAAGCGATTGATGCTCTTGTACCGGTTGGTAGAGGACAGAGAGAGCTTATCATTGGTGACAGACAGACAGGTAAAACAACATTGGCGATCGATACGATCATCAACCAAAAAGGCCAGGATGTCGTCTGTATCTATGTTGCGATCGGTCAAAAGCAGTCTACAGTTGCTGCAACAGTGAAAAAACTTGAAGAGCATGGAGCAATGGATTATACGATTATCGTAAATGCCGGTGCAGCAGACTCTTCAGCACTTCAGTTCCTTGCACCATATGCCGGTGTTACTATGGCTGAGTACTTCAGAGACAATGGCAGACATGCTGTTATCTTCTATGATGACCTTTCCAAGCATGCGGTAGCATACAGAGAGATGTCATTGATCCTTAGAAGACCTCCGGGTAGAGAAGCGTATCCGGGTGATGTTTTCTATCTACACTCAAGACTGCTTGAAAGAGCAGCGAAACTTTCTGATGAACTGGGTGCAGGTTCTATTACTGCATTCCCTATCATTGAAACTCAGGCGGGCGATGTTGCGGCATATATTCCGACAAACGTTATTTCTATTACTGATGGGCAGATCTTCCTTGAGACAGACCTCTTCAACTCAGGTATCAGACCGGCGATCAATGTTGGACTGTCTGTATCAAGAGTTGGTGGTGCGGCACAAATTAAAGCGACAAAGCAGGTTTCCGGAACGTTGAGACTTGACCTTGCATCCTTTAGAGAGCTTCAGGCATTTGCACAGTTTGCCTCTGACCTTGATGACTATACAAGAGGTCAGCTGGAACGTGGGCAGAGAATGGTTGAAGTACTTAAGCAGGGGCCTTATTCTCCTGTACCTATCGAAAAGCAGGTTGTCATTATCTTTGCCGGTGCAAATGGATACCTTGATGATATTGCAGCGAGTTCTGTTACCAAGTTCGAAGCAGAACTTATGCCATTTATGGAAGCAAAATATGCGTCTGTGCTTGATGCTATCAGAAACGAGAAAAAAATCTCGGATGATACAGATGCACAACTAAGAAAAGCTATAGAAGATTTTAAAACTTCATTTGCTGGCTAAGAAAGGCTAAATATGGCTAATTTAAAAGAGATAAAGCGTAAGATCACCAGTGTAAAAAATACACAAAAGACGACTAACGCCATGAAGCTTGTCTCTTCTGCAAAACTGAAAAGGACAGAAGAGCTTGCAAAAAGATCCAGAGTCTATGCATCTAAATTGACAGAACTCATTGAAGAGATTGCCCAGAAGATGCAAAACTCAAGTGCAGAAGGTATTGACAATATCTTTTTTCAGGAGAATGAGAATCCTAAAAAAGTAGATATTATCTTTATTACTGCGGACAAAGGTCTTTGTGGCGGATTCAATTCACAGACGATAAAAAGAACAAGTCAAATGATTGAAGAGTATCAGAGCAAAGGTGCGAAAGTCAGACTAAGAGCAATCGGAAGAAAAGGTATCGACTATTTTAAATTCAACAATGTTGAACTTGATGATGCTATTGTCGGCTTAAGTGCGGCTCCCGATTATAAACAGTCTTCAGAATTTATTGCTGAAGTATCTGAATCTTATGTGAACGGTGATACAGACAGAATCGTTCTTATCCATAACGGATATGTAAATATGATTTCCCAGGAAATCAGAGAAGATCAGATTCTCCCGGTTGATACATCCAAGTTGGAACTCAGTACAGTTTCCACATCAGAAATGGAAGTTGAACCGGATGATGACGATACCTTACTTGATGCATTGGTCAAGCGCTATGTAGAATACAGTATTTACTATGCTCTGATCGATTCTCTTGCAGCAGAACACTCTGCACGTATGCAGGCAATGGATGCAGCAACAAAAAATGCTAAAGAGATGGTACAGGATCTGAACGTTAAATATAACAAAGCAAGACAAGAAGCAATTACGACTGAGCTCATCGAGATCATCAGTGGTATGGAATCAATGAAATAATTAGAGGAGAAGAAATGACAGGTAAAATAGTACAAGTCTTGGGTCCAGTTATCGATGTGGACTTTACAGACTATCTACCGGAAATCAATGAAGCGTTGGAGACAACATTTGAAGTGGACGGTAAAGAGCAGAGATTGGTTTTGGAAGTAGCGGCACAACTCGGTGACAACAGAGTAAGAACCATCGCTATGGATATGAGTGAAGGTGTGGTAAGAGGGCAGGAAGTAAAAGCGACCGGTGACTCTATCCAGGTACCTGTAGGTGAAGAAGTACTTGGACGTATCTTTAACGTAATTGGTGAAGCGATTGATGAAGCCGGTCCGGTTGATGCAAAAACATTCTGGTCCATTCACAGAGATCCGCCTCCATTTGAAGACCAGAGTACCAAGACTGAAGTTTTTGAAACAGGGATTAAAGTCGTTGACCTTCTTGCTCCATATTCAAAAGGTGGTAAAGTCGGACTGTTCGGTGGTGCGGGTGTTGGTAAAACCGTTATTATTATGGAATTGATCAACAACGTTGCAATGAAACACAGCGGTTACTCCGTATTTGCAGGTGTTGGTGAAAGAACACGTGAAGGAAATGACCTTTACTACGAAATGAAAGAGTCAAACGTACTTGACAAAGTTGCACTTTGCTACGGTCAGATGAGTGAACCTCCGGGAGCACGTAACCGTATTGCATTGACAGGTCTTACAATGGCTGAGTACTTCCGTGATGAGATGGGTCTTGATGTTCTTATGTTCATCGACAACATCTTTAGATTTGCACAGTCCGGTTCCGAGATGTCTGCATTGCTTGGACGTATTCCTTCAGCAGTTGGTTATCAGCCGACACTAAGCCGTGAGATGGGTGCGCTTCAAGAGCGTATTACTTCAACAACAAAAGGTTCCATTACTTCTGTTCAGGCTGTATATGTTCCTGCGGATGACTTGACTGACCCGGCTCCTGCATCAGTATTTGCCCACTTGGATGCGACAACGGTTCTTAACAGATCTATTGCTGAAAAAGGTATTTATCCTGCGGTTGATCCATTGGATTCAACTTCAAGAATGCTTGATCCGCAGATCATCGGTGAAGAGCACTATAATGTAGCACGTGGCGTTCAGCAGATTCTCCAAAAGTATAAAGATCTTCAGGATATCATTGCGATTCTTGGTATGGATGAACTTTCAGAAGATGACAAACTTGTTGTTGAAAGAGCAAGAAAGATTGAAAAATATCTTTCACAGCCGTTCCACGTTGCAGAAGTATTTACAGGTTCTCCTGGTGTATATGTTACACTTGAAGATACTATCGAAGGGTTCAAAGGCCTTCTGGAAGGTAAATATGACGATATGAACGAAGCGGCATTCTACATGGTAGGAAATATGGCTGAGGCTGTTGCGAAAAACGATAAGATCAACGCTAAGTAAGCTTAGTTCTTGTCTGACAAAGGATAATTATGGAACTAATGAAGCTTGAAATCGTCACACCAAACGGTGTGATTTTTGATGATGAAGTTAAACAGGTAACGCTTCCGGGTAGTGAAGGTGAATTTGGGGTTCTTCCAAAGCATGCTACACTGGTCTCTTTGCTTGAGACAGGCGTTATCGTAATCGAAAAAGCAGACGGGCGTGAAGTGGCTGTTGCCATCAACTCCGGTTATGTAAAAGTCGATGAAGAGAAGACAACATGTATTGTAGACGGTGCAGTTGCTCTCTCAGGTGAGGACAGTGATCTTTCCAAAGCACTTGAAGAAGCGAAAGAGCTTATTAAAAAAGCAGAGTCTTCAAGTGTTGCAATCGCATCTGCGGTCAGCAAAGTTGAACAGATCGGAAAGTCGTTCTAAATTGGGATCTCTCCTAGATTATTTCATGAGCAGCAGTGCGATCACTATTTTCGTTCTGCTGCTGCTCTCAGGTTATTTTATCGTAACTTTCTGGGTTTTTCTGGATAGATTCTATATCTTGAATTCCCGTATCAAATCAGAAGCAAGATCCTTAAAAGCGCTCTATTCAGGCCAGTCAAAATCAGTGTCGAGCAATTCACTTATTTTTACTTATCTGAGCCGTGTAAATACCCCTAACAAAGCCATACTTGAAGCAGCATCCTCCGATGCAATACGTGTCTCTACCAAAGGGTTGACCTGGCTTTCCATTATTGCTTCTACAGCACCTTTTATAGGGCTCTTTGGTACCGTAATCGGAATTCTGGAAACTTTTTCAAAACTTGGTAATCAGTCCAGTGCATCACTTTCTGTTGTTGCACCTGCTATCTCCGAAGCACTTATTGCTACGGCTACTGGTATTGCTGTCGCTGTATTTGCCTATACTTTCCATCTTATTTTAAAGCGTAAAGCCTATGAGCTCTCTTCGCTTCTCTCTTCCCAGTCCGAAGTGATCCTTTCCCAGGTAGAGGAGTGAAACTGTTATGTTTTCATGGGATGAAAGCCCGGATCTGAATATTACGCCGCTGGTAGATGTTATGCTGGTATTGATGGCTATTTTGATGATCACGGCACCTACGATTAATTTTCAGGAAAAGATTGATCTTCCTCAGGGATCAAAAACCGTTAAAGTGACCAAACCCAGAACACTTACAATAAGAATGGATAAAAAACGAAAAATTTATCTGAATAATGATACCTATGCATTGGATACTTTTGCCGATGATTTTGTTAACAGGTCAGCTAAAATGGATAAGCATTCTGAAGTATATATCCGTGCAGATGAACAGCTTAAATACAAGGATGTGATGTATCTTCTGAAAAGTGTTAAAGCTGCCGGTTTTGAGAAGGTTTCCCTTATTACATTATGAGTCGATACTCCTCTACCGCAATCTCCGGGATACTGGCATTTGCTGCATACTTTTTTCTTCTTGGCCTGATCGTTTTCTATTTTAATACACGACATGAAGATGAGAGTAAACATTTTGTCAAAAAAGATGAGCATCGTATACAGGTTGCTTTGTCGACTCCCAAAAAAGTGACTGTTCCCAAAGCAAAAACCAGAAAAAAAATCAAAGTAAAACCTAAAAAGGAACCTCATACAAAACCAAAGCGGAAAAAAAGGCTGAAAAAAAAGGTTATCAAAGAGAAAATTGTTAAAAAGAAGGTGCTAAAGAAAAAAGATCAGAATATTACAAAACCTAGAAAAAAGGCGAAAGATCTTTTTAAAAATATAAAAACCGGCAAAAAGAAAAAACTGCATATACAGATCTCGGATAAACCGATTAAAAGCAAATCAAAAAATAATTTGATCAAAGTCAGTACACTAAGTGCAAGTGAGAGGATTAATGCTTCGTTAAAGGCAAAGAGAAAGTATGACAGCGGCATTGAAAATGCCTATTTTGCCAAAGTACAGAGTATGCTTGAAGACTGGCCGGCACAAAGCGACTATGCCGGAGAGAAGGCCAAAGTAATACTCTATATCGAACCTAGCGGTTTTTTTAAATTTCGTATTGTGTCCCAGTCAAATATTCCTGCTTTTAACCGTGGACTTGAAGCGTTTTTGGAACAGTTGCAGATAGAAGGTTTTGGTCCTCACAATGCCGGACGTACTTACAAGTTTGAAGCGGAGTTCATTGCGAAAGATTAACCCCTATCCTATAATTTTATGAACAGTATAATTTAACTTTAGCACTCCCCTTTGCCTGTGTATCTTTTGACAGGAACTACTGTTCTTCGTATTTTGCTACATGGTATACTTCGATCTCCGGATGATGTGTAAGACAGTCACCCGGTAATCCGGCTTTCATACATAAAGAAGAGAAAAAAGCATCGAAACTGGGTAACTGCTCCCATACTTGTGGCAGGTATGTAGCCTGATATCCATTGTACCGAAGTACAATACCGTCTTTCATTGGGACGATCTTTTTTCTCAGCTCTTCTACATTACTGTATTGCAGTGGTTTGGGATCTGAGAGTATGGAAACTTCTATTTTGATCTCCTTGAACTCTTCAGGAGTAAGCGGAGGGAAACGCGGATCATGCAATGCAGCTGCCTGTGCATTGGATATGATGTCTTTGTAAAGCGGACGATATGCCTGCAGTGATCCGATACAGCCGCGAAGCTGATGGTTTCTCCTTGTATTAATGGTGACAAATGCCGCACCGTTTTTTAAAAGCTCCGGATAGTGTTCCAGTGCATTTTCAAGGTCAAAATTTTCAGGCTGGTTGAGTGCTGCAAGAATAGCAGCTTTTGCTAGGTCTATTAAGATATCCTGCATGATTTAGCTCCCTTTTTTTACTATTCTAACATAAAAAGAATAACTGAAAAATAGATTTAATATTAATTAATGAAGATTTTAAGTCTGCCTTGATACAATGCACTATAAAATACTATTACATTGTAATATTGTGAAGGAACAATTTTGAGATATCTCTTGATCCTGCTATTCTCTATGCACCTTTTTGCAATCGATGCCTCAATGAAGATTGAAAAAGATGTTGAACACCGTTCACGTATCGCTCTGGTTGACGGATCGGCTGTTTCAAATGCCAAACTGTTTAAAATACTGCTTTCTGATTTTAAAATATCCGGACATTTTCTGGTAGACAGCAGCGTATATAAAAGTGATTTTGCTTCCGGATTTATTGTACCTGAATTGAAAAGCAAAGAGTATATTGTCAAGTTCCGATTTACACAGCAGAATGGGGTGAAATTGGAAATACGCCTCTTAAAAGCTTCAGATGCTTCACAGCTTTTTGAAAAAAGCTATGCAATTCAAAATGTACATAAAATGCCTTTTTTGGTACACAAAGCAGTGTATGACATCAACAGAATATTGAAATATGCAGATATTGGCTGGATCAACCGTTATGTGCTCTTCTCCCGATATACTACACCAAAACACAGTGAAATCCTTTTATCGGATTATACTTTTACGTATCAGAAAGTGATCATTCGGGGAGGATTGAACCTCTTTCCAAAATGGGCTGACAGTGCACAGAAGAGTTTTTACTATACCTCTTATGCAGGAATGACTCCTACATTGAATAAAATCAATATTTATACCGGTTCTAAACGTACAATTGCTTCATCGGAAGGAATGATTGTATGCTCCGATGTCAGTTCTGACGGCAGTAAAATACTTTTGACCATGGCCCCTGGAGGACAGCCGGATATTTATGAAATGAGTCTTTTTACAGGTTCAAAGAAACGAGTCACAACATTTAACGGTGTGGATGTCAGCGGAAAGTATCTGGGAAATGGAGGTCAGATTGTATTTGTCTCCAACAGGCTGGGATATGCCAATATCTTTAAAAAATCTATTGGATCCGCAGCGGTGCAGCAGGCTGTTTTTCATGGCCGGAACAATAATGCGGTAGATGCATATGGCTCTCAAATAGTATATGCGAGCAGAGAAAGCAGCAATGCTTTCGGCGGAAACAGATTTAATCTCTACCTGAGTTCTCTTGTTGGCGGCAGTACCAGGCCGCTTACGACCACCGGCAGTAATCAGTTTCCCCGCTTTTCAACAGACGGATCAGTGATATTGTATATCAAACAAAGCGGTAACAGCTCTTCCATAGGTTATATCAATCTTGGAAGTTCGCAGAGTCTGCTTTTTCCTATAGGCGGCAGAAAAATACAATCGATCGATTGGTAAAAATGAGAGATCAGAAAAAGGATAGCATATGATGAAACAGACATTAGTGACAGCAGCAGCTTTAAGTGTACTGCTTTTAAGCGGATGCGGCCAGACAGCTCCGACACTGGGGGCATCAGGTGGTAAGAATAATTTTACCGACGCAACGGAAATTACAGGTGATACCGTTACTGTCAACGAAAACGGCACAGAGGGCGGTTTGGGAAACAGCAGTGCTGACGGGTTTACTTCTGTCTATTTTGCATTTGGAGATTACAGTATTTCCGGTGCAATGCAGCGTAAAATCTCAGCCGATGCATCAAGAGCATCACAGGTGGCTGGAAAGATCAAGGTAGAAGGGAACTGTGATGAGTTTGGAACAGATGAGTATAACTATGCATTGGGGTTGAAACGTGCCAAAGCAGTGAAAGATGCTCTAGGTGCAGAAGGGGTAGATACGAGTAAAATAGTGATTGTAAGCTACGGTGAAAGCAATCCTGTCTGCTCTTCTCCGACAGACAGCTGTTATGCAAGAAACAGAAGAGTTGATCTACGACTGGCAAGGTAAACAGAATGGTATATCGCAAGCTCTTTTTCCGTTTACTGCTGTTTGTATTTGCAGGTGTCAGCTTGCTGATGGCTGAGCCTTCGGTATATAGTTACCGTGACAGTGCACCCGGGTATGATGAGGGCTACAGTCACGGGCGAAAACCGGCCAAAGTGGTGATTACCCAGAATCGG
>Ga0256827_10002199_pt1 | contig 12590 bp, 5 predicted proteins | sample CV84metaG_FD_185977 | JGI IMG/M metagenome (GOLD analysis project Ga0256827, IMG submission 185977) | Hydrothermal vent microbial communities from East Pacific Rise, Pacific Ocean - CV84 | ecosystem: Environmental > Aquatic > Marine > Hydrothermal vents | place: Pacific Ocean: East Pacific Rise... | reverse complement strand
GTAGAGTCATTTGCACTACCATCAGTTGCAGTACTATCACCAAACTTTGGGTCATTATGGTCTACATAGCTATATGGCTTAAATGTCCATGTCCCATCTTCTTTTAAATGTAAAGTACCCGTCGCAGTAAGAGTATCTACATCAAAAGTAGTACTAATTCTATTTGCACCAGTATTATCAACATACCAATACTTAAATACTTTTGCACCATCTGCTCCAGTAGTATCATTACTCATCACATCACCACTTAAAATAGTAGATGAACCCTCTTCTACAGTTTTATTATCTGGCTCTGCTACTGCTTCTGGAACATCATCTTTAATACTCACTACACCTACACTCTTAACAATATCATCTTTCTCTACAAGAGTTATAGGTAAATTTAGTTCAATAGGTTGTTGACCTTGTCCCATTAGATGATCAAAAATACCCTTTAACTCAAAGCTATATGTACTATCTTTAGGCTTAGTTGCATTGTAATCTATCTTTGCTTCAAAGAGATGTTTTGTAGTATCAGTAGCATTAGTACCTGTATAGACTAAAAGTGTATGATCTGAATCTGTAAGCTTATAGTTTAAAGCTTGTCCTCCTGAAGTGTAGGCTGAGATAAAATTAGCAACATCTGTAGAATCAAATTTTATATCTTCAACAGGATCTTTACCCTCTACAACTCTAATTTTTCGTAAGCCTATAAGTGACTCTGGTGTTGTATCACTACCTGCTTCTCCCATACCACTTCCACTTAAATCATCTTCATCTAATGTAAATGAGATAGGATCCATTGTTGCTATTGTATCTGTCACAACTATTTTCTGCTCTGCTTCATTAGAAATGTCACCATCACTATCTACTAGAGTATACTTGAAACTGCCACCATAAGCACTATTCTCTTCTGTGCCTACACCATTAGGATTATCATCATGATCAAACGAAGTAACTGGGCTAAAGCTCCAAGTACCATCTCTATCTACAGTTAATGAACCTGTTTGGGTTATAACAGTGTAAGTAGTAGTTGTATTATCAAATACCTTTATATCTGTACTACCATCTATTTTACTATATGTAAAGTTATGAAGTACTGCTCCATCTGCACCTTGAGTATCGTTAGTAAGTACATTACCACTCAAAGAGTTTGATGAACCCTCTACTATACTCACCTCTGTATCATTAACTGCTGTAGGTACATCATCTACTACAGTTATCTTGATACTACTACTTCCTTTATTCCCATCTCTATCTTGAACTTCTATAGAAATATTCTCTACTACACTATCTTTACCTGCTGTTGAATGGTCTGTAGTATTTGCAGTAAGAGTATAAGTGTAGTCAATTGTGCCACTTCCATCATATAGATTTCCACTACTATCAGTTAAAGAGTGTTTTGGTGTAAATCCATTAATTTCAAGTGTACCATACTTAGTATCTATAGAGATAGGTGTAGTGGAACTATTGACTAAATCACTCTCTGTGAGTATATGGTTTACTCCTGCTTTATCTACGATAGTTACTTTTCCTAGTCCATCTTTTGCAGATATATCTATGGTATTACTAGCTTCCTCTTTATTTGAACTTGAATTTGAACCTGTTGACAATGCCTCTTCATAGACTGTAGAGTCATTTGTAGTTATTTTAGCACCATCACTTTTACCTTGAATATCTATAGTAAGTGTAGTATGAGATTTATCTCCATCTCCATCTTGAATAGTATATGTATAAATCTCTGTAAGATGCTCTCCATCTGTTAAATGTTGTACTCTTACATCTCCATTATTAAGGTCATAAGTGTAACTTCCATCACTATTAAGTTTAATTTCACCATACTCACCATTGAGTGTTACACCTACACTACCTGTAGAATCACTTCCTGTATCTCCTTTTGCAATACCTACTACAGATATAGGTTTATCTGCACCAGATATATCATCTTGGGTATTATCTGTAGTATTGTCTATGACATTACCAGATATGAGATTAGTATTAGTCTCATTTACACTATTTTTATCAGCATTGGCTGTAGGTACATCATCTACTACAGTTATCTTGATACTACTACTTCCTTTATTCCCATCTCTATCTTGAACTTCTATAGAAATATTCTCTACTACACTATCTTTACCTGCTGTTGAATGGTCTGTAGTATTTGCAGTAAGAGTATAAGTGTAGTCAATTGTGCCACTTCCATCATATAGATTTCCACTACTATCAGTTAAAGAGTGTTTTGGTGTAAATCCATTAATTTCAAGTGTACCATACTTAGTATCTATAGAGATAGGTGTAGTGGAACTATTGACTAAATCACTCTCTGTGAGTATATGGTTTACTCCTGCTTTATCTACGATAGTTACTTTTCCTAGTCCATCTTTTGCAGATATATCTATGGTATTACTAGCTTCCTCTTTATTTGAACTTGAATTTGAACCTGTTGACAATGCCTCTTCATAGACTGTAGAGTCATTTGTAGTTATTTTAGCACCATCACTTTTACCTTGAATATCTATAGTAAGTGTAGTATGAGATTTATCTCCATCTCCATCTTGAATAGTATATGTATAAATCTCTGTAAGATGCTCTCCATCTGTTAAATGTTGTACTCTTACATCTCCATTATTAAGGTCATAAGTGTAACTTCCATCACTATTAAGTTTAATTTCACCATACTCACCATTGAGTGTTACACCTACACTACCTGTAGAATCACTTCCTGTATCTCCTTTTGCAATACCTACTACAGATATAGGTTTATCTGCACCAGATATATCATCTTGGGTATTATCTGTAGTATTGTCTATGACATTACCCATGGTTTTTAACTTATCAGCCTCTTTGACATCATTACTATCTGCTTTAGCTGTTGGTCCATCATCTCTAAATCTAAATTTATCTCCAATATCAATAGTATCAGCAACTTTCGCTATATCTCCATCTCTATCGGTAGTCACTGCATCCTTTACAAGATGTATATCACTTGCATTTAGTAGTGGAGTATACTCATTATCACTATTTGTATTAGTATGAACTATCGCTCTCTTCTGATCTAATTTCACCTCACCTGTGGTACTATCTACAGTAATTTCAAATACAAGTTTGTTTGTTGTAACGGAACGACCTTCGATTACACCACTATTATTTACTAGTTTAATATATTCATTAGTGCCTGTATCTTTGAGAACTGTTGTGACATTGGCTGTAGATGTGAGTCTATAACTCTCTACTGTACTACCTGCTTTATCTGCTCCATAGTTTGGAGTAGCTACTTTGAATGCAACAGAGAAATTACTTGTTGCATCGACACTTAAATCACTTTCATCTACTTCCAAAACTGCTGTGTTTACTAGCGTTGTCCCTTGAGTTACACTAGGTCCATCATCTTTAAAATGGAGGTCTGAAGCTATATTTATGGTAGCACTATCTTTAGATATATCACCATCATTATCTACTATTTCTACACTCTTGGTAATAGAAATTAATCTATCGTTTACCATAGAAAGCGTATCATCACTATCTGCTTTATTTGGGTGACTCAATGCCCTCAACTGATCTAAGGAGACATCTCCTGTATTGGTGGCCGTGAGAGTAAAGACTAAATTATTGCTTGTTGCTGTATGTCCCTCTACTACCCCTAGCCCATTGATACTCAATATCACCTTTTGACCTGTCTCTACATCTATAAGTCCACTATCACCACCAATAGTTGATAGTCTATATGTAGTGGTACTAATAGCAACTCTATCTGCACCTTCTACCATACTATCTTTAAAGTTATTAGCGTAATTTACACTACTATTTACAGTCAAATCACTCTCATCTACCTCTAAAATAGGCTCTGCTATAGTAGCATCTACATCAATTTTGATTTTAGGTATATCATCTACTATCCTAATATCTAATATATCTGTATCAGATGAACCATTTTGATCTATTACTGTAATAGTAATAGGATCGACTATACTATTGTTACCATTGGCATTTGGATGAGTCTGTGCATCTTTTAAGTCATATCTATAGTTAACTATACCCAAACCTGTAGAATTATTCCAACTATACCCTATAATATGTAGAGTACCCTCACCCGTATTTACATCTAGTGGAGAACCTACAGATGCACTCTGAAGCTGTGACTCGCTAAACTCTACAACTACACCATCTCCATTGAGTTGTAATTTACCCTGTGAGCCACCTATACCATCGATAGCTACAAACTCAAAACTAGATGAGATTGAGCTAGACTCACCTGCTATATGAGAGCCATTTGGCAATCCACTCTCATAGACAACCTCATCACCATGAAGATTTGTATCATTGTCAGGTATGATAAGCGATATACCATCATCTCGACCATCTATAGTAATGGTTAGCGTAGTAGTTGAAGTATCACCATCACTATCAGTAATAGTATAGTTAAACTGTTCTGTAAGTATCTCTCCTGTTGTAATGTTTTGTACTGCTGGATTTGTATTGTCTAGTACATAGATATATTCACCATTACTTAAGAGGGTTAGCTTACCATATTTACCTACTGTCACTTGTGGTGTAACGGCTGTAGAAATATTGTTGTTATCTGCACCCAATCTATCGGCTACATCTCCACTAGAAGCATTGAGTGAGCCAAATAGATTGCCTCCTATAATGGTAGTATCTTTATCCCCATCATCCAATCCAACTTGATCTGCCCCATCTTCTGTCACACTATTAGTATCTGCTCTAGCTATAGGAGTATCATCTGTTAGCTCTATCTTAAAATGTGAAGATGATATAGTACCATTATTATCTATTATAGTATATGTAATATTATCAAATAGTGAACCATTAAGAGGATGCTTTTCCTCTAAATCAGAAATGTAACTATAGTTACCATTTGCCTCTATTGTAAGTCTACCGTAAATAGTATCTACACTACTACCAACTCTACCTGTAGCTATGCTACCATCCTCTTTAGTGTAGCTAAACGAGACTATAGACCCACCGTTACCAACCATGTCATTTATGAGTAAATTACCTTTTATACTGTTGCCACCCTCCATAACAGTAGCACTATCATCATTCGATTTTACTAAAGGTAGTTCTGGTGGTATTGACACAATTGGTGGGTCTATAGGTATTGGTGGAGTTGTTGTAATTGGAGGTACAGATGGATATATATCATCAAATTGATTACCTTTACTACCTGATACTGGGAATGGAGATTTATACTCTCCAAATTTGTACTCCCAAAGTCTAGCATTAATATTTACTTCATCTTTATTGGGATGTCGCTCTATACCACTACCTTCATCTAAAAAATCATACGAGTGTAGATGAGCATTTATATTTACTTCTGTATCTGTCTCAGGATCAATGACATCAGTAGATGTAGTAGAGAGTGAATTTTTTAATGTATGTTGAATATGACTTATATTATGAGAGTGTAAATTAGACTCAATATTGTTCTCTTCATCACTCTCATCTACATCTATACTCTTAATATCTTGCAAAGCATCTGGGACAAAGTGACCAGAAGCATCAACAACTATCTCATCACTATATACACTACTACCAGAATGAAGTTCTCTTAAGTTACCATCTATATCTTTTGCAAATAATTTAGTATTTAATACTTTTAAATACCCTATAACTTTTCTCATAATTTATCCTTATTCTCACACCATATTAATTACTACATATTTTTAAGAGTTACAAAAACATGAAATTATTTTTTAATTTTGTTAAAATATATCTTATCCTTATAATATAAATTATATCATATATTCGTAAACCATTCAATTTATAATGCTTCAAACCACTCTTCCTAACTATTTTAAAGATGGAAAGATAAGCATAAAATAGCAGCTTTTTAAATACAAAAAATTATGTACTACTATAAAATTAAATGATGCCAAGAAACTTAGCCAAAAGTGTTACAGTGGAGTAGTAGATTTTACAAATAGCTATTTTTAGTAATATAGTGTAAAATAAACTTCTTACACTATAATTTTTACTTAATACTATAGACTTTTAGGTATAGGGTATTTTTCCACTACAAAGTCTATATCTTTATCGCCTCTTCCACTTAAGTTTACAAGTATTGACTCTTTAGGATTGGCTTTGGCTAACTTCATAGCATAAGCTACAGCATGAGCAGATTCAAGAGCTGGAATAATCCCCTCTAATTGAGAAAGTTTATAAAATGCATCTATAGCATCTTCATCATTACAAGTACCAACAATAGTACGACCTATAGTTTTAAGATGTGCATGTTCTGGTCCTACTGATGGATAATCTATACCACTACCTACAGAATAAACAGGTGCTGGTTCACCTTTATCATCTTTGAGCATAATTGAGTTGAAGCCATGCATTATTCCATCTTCTCCATAAGTAAGAGTTGCAGCATGTTCACCCAATTTTGTCCCTACTCCCAAAGGCTCTACACCATGAAGCTTCACAGGATCATCTATAAATGCAGAAAATAGTCCCATAGCATTAGAACCACCACCTATACAGGCTACACAATTATCGGGTAATTTACCACACATATCAAAAAATTGTTCTTTTGCTTCTGTACCTACTACTGACTGGAAATCTCTTACCATTTTAGGAAAAGGGTGTGGTCCTACTACAGATCCAATAGCATAAAGTGCTGTATCACTTTGTGATATATACGCTTCAAAACAACTATCTACAGCCTCTTTAAGAGTCTTTAATCCATGAGTTACAGTAATTACTTTTGCTCCTAATATTTGCATTCTTACTACATTTGGATGCTCTTTTGCTATATCCACTTCACCCATGTGTATTTCACACTCTAAGCCAAAATATGCAGCAGCAGTAGCCAATGCTACACCATGTTGTCCTGCTCCAGTCTCAGCCATTATTTTAGTTTTTCCCAAATATTTCGCTAGTAGTGCTTCTGCCATACAGTGGTTTAATTTATGAGCACCTGTATGATTTAAGTCTTCTCTTTTAAGATATATTTGCCCTCCACCACAATATTCACTTAGATTTTTAGCATAATATACTGGTGTTGGTCTACCTTGATAGTGTTTTCTTATTTTTTTAAGTTCATGTAGAAACTCATGTGATTTAGATAGCTTATCATAAGCACTATTTATCTCTTCAAAAGCCTTTTCTAGTTGTGGTGGAATATATGAACCTCCATATTTACCAAAATATCCATTTGCATCAGGATTTGACTCTAAGTATGATTTTTGCATAAGACTACTCCTTAAAATTTTTAAACTTAAGCATAATATATTGTATCTCAATTCAAATTAAATTTAATAAGTTAAAAGTTATAGTAGTAATATTAGTATTGATTGTGTAGATGAGTAATTGTAAAGAAGTTAGTGGTAGCAAGAGAGGAACTCGAATCCTCGACCTCCGCCTTATGAGAGCAGCGCTCTAACCAACTGAGCTACCTTGCCACTAATTCTCGTTTAAGAGGGTGGAATTTTATCTAAATTATTCTTTAATGTCAATAGTTTTTTTAAAAAAATTAAAATTTTTAAATTTTACAAGAAGTTGTTAAACTAAAGTCACTACAATACTACCCTAATTCATAATAATTTAAGGAGCTAAAATGGCATTTATTCCATTGGCAAATCGTGTTCTTGTTGAACGCGAAGCACAAACAAATACAACTGCATCTGGCATAATCATCCCAGATACAGCAAAAGAGAAACCTAAGCAAGGTAAAGTAGTAGCAGTAGGACCAGATGCAAAAGAAGAAGGCATCTCTGAGGGTGATACTGTAGTATTTGCAGATTTTTCAGGTATGGAGATAACTATAGAGGGTCAAGAGTACCTTATATTGTTAAGTAAAGAAATTTTAGGTTTATTAAAGTAAGGATTTATATATGGCAAAAGAGATATTTTTTTCAGATACTGCAAGAAGTGGACTATTTGAGGGTGTAACTAAACTAGCAAATGCTGTAAAAGTTACTATGGGACCTAGAGGTCGTAATGTTTTAATACAAAAAAGTTTTGGAGCTCCACACATTACAAAAGATGGTGTAAGTGTAGCTAGAGAAATTGAACTAGATGATAGCCTTGAAAACATGGGAGCTCAACTTGTTAAAGAGGTAGCTTCAAATACAGCTGATGAAGCAGGAGATGGAACAACAACTGCTACAGTTTTAGCACACTCAATCTTTAAAGAGGGTCTTAGAAACATTACAGCTGGTGCTAACCCTATTGAGGTTAAAAGAGGTATGGACAAAGCATCTGCTGCCATTACTGAAGAGCTTAAAAAAATCTCTAAAGAGGTTAAAGACAAAAAAGAGATAGCTCAAGTAGCAACTATATCTGCTAACTCTGATCAAGCTATTGGTAATCTCATAGCAGAAGCTATGGATAGAGTTGGAAAAGATGGTGTTATAACTGTTGAAGAGGCTAAAGGTATAAACGATGACCTTGAAGTTGTTGAGGGTATGCAATTTGATAGAGGTTATCTATCTCCTTACTTTGTAACAAATAGTGAAAAGATGACTTGTGAGATGGAGAGTCCATTTATCTTACTTACAGATGCTAAAATAACTTCACTAAAAGATTTAGTGCCTATATTGGAGCAGATTCAACAGAGTGGTAGACCACTACTTATAATAGCTGACGATTTAGAGGGTGAAGCTTTAGCAACACTAGTTCTAAATAAACTAAAAGGTGTACTAAACATAACAGCTGTTAAAGCTCCTGGTTTTGGTGATAGAAAAAAAGAGATGCTTAAAGATATTGCCATCCTAACAGGTGCTACACTCATAACAGAAGAGCTAGGACTTTCACTAGATAAAGCAACAGTAAACGACTTAGGTCAAGCAACAAGAGTTGTAATAGACAAAGACAATACTGTAATAGTAGATGGCAAAGGCGATAGCCAAGCTGTAAATGCAAGAGTAGATGAAATTAAAATTCAAGTAAATAACACTACAAGTGAGTACGATAAAGAGAAACTACAAGAGAGACTTGCTAAACTTAGTGGTGGTGTTGCTGTCATTAAAGTAGGTGCTGCTACTGAGACTGAAATGAAAGAGAAAAAAGACAGAGTTGACGATGCACTAAGTGCTACAAAAGCTGCTGTAGATGAAGGCATCGTTATTGGTGGTGGTTCTGCACTTATAAAAGCTAGTCAAGCTGTAAACTTAGACCTTAAAGATGATGAAGCTGTAGGTGCTGAAATTATCTTAAGAGCAGTATTTGCACCAATTAAGCAAATATCTACAAATGCCGGGTTTGATGCTGGTGTTGTAGCCAATGAAGTATCTCAAAGTAGTGATGCAAACTTAGGATTTAATGCTGCTACAGGTGAGTATGTAGACATGATTGAAGCAGGAATTATCGACCCACTAAAAGTGGTAAGAGTAGCACTTCAAAATGCAACTTCTGTATCAAGTCTTCTTCTTACAACAGAAGCTACTATTTCAGACATAAAAGAGAACCCAACTCCTATGCCTGCAATGCCAGACATGGGTGGTATGGGTGGAATGCCTGGTATGGGAATGTAGTCTTAGACTGCAATCTCTCACTCCCACATTTATGTGGGATACTCACAAAACTTATCTACTTAGAAAAACTCTTCATAATATCTAGTAGGCTATCCATTGATGCCATAGCTTCACTTTCATCTTCAACCTCTCGTATGTGTTTTACTAAGTGACCTTTTGCAAAGTGTTCTATGTATGAATTTATCATACCATTTAAAGCACCTTTTACTGCTGTTAATTGTCTAATAATCTCATAAGGGTCTTGATCTTCACTACACTCTATCTCATTTGTCAATTTAGTTTTGAGACTATTTACTTGCCCTGCAATACGATTTATACGATTTATTAACTTTTTATTTTCTATATTACACTGATACATATTTTAATCCTTTTTTGATTTAGAGTATATATAACTTCTCTTTAAAAGAGGGTAAGAGTGAATTAAAATATATATGCTAAATACAATAGTTAAAATAGCATCTATATAGTAGATTTTAAAGTAATATATTAAAACTCCTCCTACAACAACACCTACGGATACTAGAGCATCACTTAACATGTGTAAATATGCTGATTTAATATTTAACTCTTCTGCCTCATGTGAGTGGTTAGGACAGCTTGATACTTGCATTTTACTTAGTAGATATGCACTAATACCATTTGCTAATAGTGCAATGAGACCTACTACTATCATGTAGAGTGGTTCTATAGTTTGTGGATATATAAGTTTATCTATAGCCTCATATATGATGTAAAACATAGCCAAATATAGAAATGAAGTATTGAACAGTGTAGCTCTCATCTGCAGATCTTTACTCTTTTCTATGGTAAGCATGGTAACTACTAAAGCTAAAACATCTCCAAAATTATGTAAAGCATCCGATATGAGTGCATAAGAGTTCGATAGTACTCCAAAACCTATTTCACTAAATACAATAATTAAATTGAATATTACTATCCATAAAATCTTTTTCTGCTTCATTTAAATCCTTTAATATAGTATAGGGGGGTATAGTATAAAAAGTTCTATTAAACTATTCTTACTTCCCATCACATTACAATAAGAAAATTTCAACTATTCTACAAGGTAATATAGACCTTATGTTTGATACAATAAAATTTGCCACAATAATGGTAATGATATATCTAAAATTAAATAATAATAAAACTAAAATTTAGGAGAGATAAAATGAGTAACCTATTTAAACCAAAAAAAGAGTCGTTTTCTAAACCACTAATAAAAAATATGTGTGAGTATCAAGATTTAGTAGATGAGTTTGAGAGTGATTTTGAGGGGACTTGGGCGAGATTTGCTGATGAGAAGATAGATTGGTTTAAACCTTATGATAAGGTATTAGATGAGAGTGATGCACCATTTTATAAGTGGTTTAGTGGTGGGCAGATGAATGTAGCTCATCAGTGTGTAGATAGACACTTAGCTACCAAAAAGAATAAAGCAGCAATCATATTTGAGGGCGATAATGGCGACCAACAAGTTCTTACATATAGAGAGTTATCTATAGAAGTAAATAAAACTGCAAATATGTTTAAAAATGAGTTTGGAGTATCTAAAGGAGATAGAGTTGTAGTCTATATGCCTATGATACCTGAAGCAGCCATTACCATGTTAGCTTGTGCAAAGATTGGGGCTATACACTCAGTTGTATTTGGTGGGTTCTCTGCTGAAGCACTTAAAGATCGTATTATAGATGCTAAAGCAAAACTAGTTGTAACTGCTGATGGTGCGTTTAGAAAAGGTAAACCATATATGTTAAAGCCTGTTGTAGATAAGGCACTAGAGAGTGGTTGTGAGTGTGTTGGTGCTGTATGTGTTGTAGAGAGAAATAAAGAAGATATTCACTGGGAGAGTGGACGAGATTATAGTTATAATGAGCTAATAAAATCACAATCAACTAAATGTGAAGCAGAGCCAATGGAGAGTGAAGAGCCACTATTTTTACTCTACACAAGTGGAAGTACAGGCAAACCAAAAGGAGTTCAACACTCATCAGCTGGTTACATCTTATGGGCTCAAATGACTATGGAGTGGGTATTTGATATTCAAGAGAACGATACCTACTGGTGTACTGCTGATGTGGGTTGGATTACTGGACACACTTACATAGTCTATGGACCACTAGCAGCAGGTGCTACTACTGTAATGTTTGAGGGAGTTCCAACTTTCCCAGATGCTGGGCGATGTTGGAGAATGGTAGAGGAGTATCAGATAAATCAATTCTATACAGCCCCAACAGCCATTAGACTACTTCATAAAATGGGAGAGAATGAGCCAGAGAAATATGACCTAAGTAGTTTGAGAATTTTAGGTACAGTGGGAGAGCCTATTGACCCACCTGCGTGGAAGTGGTATTATGAAAAAATTGGTGGAGGTAACTGCTCGATAGTTGACACATATTGGCAGACAGAGACTGGAGGTCATCTAATCTCCCCTATTCCTGCTGCTACACCTATTAGACCTGCGTGTGCAACTCTACCACTCCCTGGGATTATTGCAGAGGTTATAGAGGAAGATGGAACTCCTACAGAGATTGGAGAGAAGGGCTTTATGTGTGTGACAAAACCATGGCCATCAATGATACGAAATATTTGGGGTGACCCTGAGAGATTTAAAAAATCATACTTTGGAGACTGCACAAAAGATGGCAAAGCTGTCTACTTTACTGGAGATGGTGCAATGGTTGATGATATTGGATACATCACAATTACAGGTAGAACAGATGATGTAATTAATGTAAGTGGTCACCGTATGGGAACAGCAGAGGTAGAAGCAGCCATTAAAAACCACCCAAATGTAGCCTCTGTAGCAGTAGTTGGAAAACCTCACGAGATAAAAGGAGAGGGAATATTTGCTTATGTTGTACTAAAGACCATACCTGAAAACTACGGTGTAGCAGATGAATTAGAGACTATGAAAGAGATAAATACCTTAATCAAAGCAGAAATTGGAGCTATAGCACTATGTGATGACATGGTATTTGTGCCTGATTTACCAAAGACAAGAAGTGGTAAAATCATGAGAAGAATTTTAAGAAGTTTAGCTAAAGGTGAAAAAATCACACAAGATATATCTACACTTGAAGACCCATCTATTGTTGGGATTATTGATGGGGCTATGAG
>Ga0256827_10002198_pt1 | contig 12595 bp, 9 predicted proteins | sample CV84metaG_FD_185977 | JGI IMG/M metagenome (GOLD analysis project Ga0256827, IMG submission 185977) | Hydrothermal vent microbial communities from East Pacific Rise, Pacific Ocean - CV84 | ecosystem: Environmental > Aquatic > Marine > Hydrothermal vents | place: Pacific Ocean: East Pacific Rise... | reverse complement strand
TATCGATAGAGAGAAATTATATCAGCGTATCAATCAGAGAGTTGATAATATGGTGGCTCAAGGTCTTGTAGAAGAAGCAAAAATGTTTTATCCTTACAAAGGATTAACTGCATTAAAGACAGTTGGCTATCAAGAATTGTTCGATGCTTTTGATGGAAATATCACCTTAGAAGAGGCTATTCAAAAAATAAAAAATAATTCAAGAAAATATGCTCGTCGACAAATAACATGGTTTCGTAGAGATAAAAATTATCATCATTTTGAGCCTCATCAAAAAACAAAAATTCAAAATTATATTCAAAGCTTTTTGTCTTGAAAAGAAAATAAACAAATATTTTGTTAAACATTTAATTATCATTAGTTTTAGCTAACAAAATTAGACCAATGAGGATACTCTTTATAAGCATAATAATTGTCTTATTATCAATAAGTAATGTCTTTTCTCAATCCAAAAAACAATTGGTTAGGAAAAAGAGAAAAGCAGAAAAAGAACTTAATTATGTATCCAAACTGCTAAAAAAAACAAGAAAAACGAAAGAAGTTTCGTACAATCAGCTGCTTTTGATAAAGCAAAAAATGAAACTTCGTCAAGAAATTATAAACAATATAGCAGCACAAGTTGCTTTGTTGAAACAACAAATACAAGACAACAATAAGGTTATAGAGGCCTTAGAGTCCGATTTGGTAAAAATTAAAGAAGATTATGCAAAAACAATTGTATTTGCTTACAAACATCGCAACAAAAACGATTTTCTTCTCTTTATTTTTTCGGCAGAGACGTTTAACCAATCGTATAAAAGATTAAAATACATTCAACAATATACCCAATATCAAAAAAAACAAGCAGAGCGTATTAAAACAACTCAAAAGGTTTTGGTAGAGCGTATTCAAAAAATGGAAGAGCAAAAAATTGAAGAAGAAAAACTTTTGGCGTTACATCAAGAAGAAACCAATTTATTGCTATCAGAAAAACAAGAACGAGAAAATGTCCTTTCTTCTTTGCAATCCAAGGAAGCTTCCTTAAAAAAGAAATTGGCAGCTTATCAGCGAAAAGTGCAACAAATACAAAATGCTATCACCGCTTATATTCGTAGAGAGGCCAAAAAGAATCGTTCCAAAAATAAAAAATCTTCTTTCGATGCATTAACGCCAGAACAAAAATTAATCTCTACAAAATTTGGAGAAAACAAAGGGCGCTTGCCTTGGCCTGTAAAAAGAGGAGTGATTACCTATAATTTCGGTCTGCATCAACACCCTGTATTAAAAGAAGTTACAGAAAAGAAAAACGGAATAGGAATAACCACAACCGAAGGTAGTTTTGCACGTTCTATTTTTGATGGGACAGTAACCAATATTTTACCTTTGTCTACAAATAACTACGCTATTATTGTAAAACATGGCGAATATTTAACAGTTTATGTTAACATTAAAGAAATAATGGTTAGTGTTGGGCAAAAAGTGAAAGCAAAACAAGAATTAGGTGTTATTTTTACAAAAGACCACAAAACCGTATTGGAATTGCAAGTTTGGAAAGGGGCTAAATTACAAAATCCCAAATATTGGATAACTAAAAAATAAATGTAATTATGTCGAAAAAAGTAATTATTATTAGTATTCTTATTATTTCATTTATCATTAGTATTTTATATTTCTCTATTGTAAGAGAACCTAAAACCTTATCGGCTGCTATAAAAGCTGTTCCCTCTAATTCTTTTATGTTGATTGAAGTGAAAAACTATCAAGATTTTTCAAAAAAAATAAAAGAAAAAACATCTTTTTGGGAAGAGCTAAATACCATTGATATTTTTAAACAGGTCAATAAAAATTTAGACTATTTAGATAGTACACTTTCTAATACTCCAGAAATTGATAAATTGGTTCAAAAAAAACCTTTACTGATAAGTTATAATATACAAGGAAAATCTAGCATACAAACACTGTATATTTTAGAATTAACAGAATTAATATCAGAAGATGCAATACATCAGTTTATAAAAAACACTTTTTGTAAAAACAAAACTATTTCTCATCGAGAATACAATGGTACTACACTCTATACAGCAGAGGGTAATAAGCAAAAATTTTCATATGCAATTTACAAAGGTTTATTGCTTTATAGTGAGTCCTCGCTCTTGTTAGAAAAATCTATTCGACAAATAGATAACGACGATTCTCTAATACAGCAAGCAAGTTTTAAAAAAGCTTATAAAACTTCAGGAGAACATGTAGATTTAAATATTTATTTCCAAATACCTCAATTACAAATACTTTCTGGAAATATTTTTGATAAAAAATTTAAACAAGATATTGTTAAATTAAGTCAGTTTGCCAATTGGAGCGAATTTGATATTGATATAGACAAGAGTCTTATTTCTGCCAATGGTTTTACAATATCAAAAGATTCTATAAACAATTATCTTAATATTTTTAAGCAACAAAATTCTAGCGAAATTAATGTTAGCGAAATATTACCTTCCAATACATCTACTTTTTTAACACTTAACTTGTCTGATGTTCCATTGTTTTTTAAGAAATATCGTACTTTTCTAAAAAGAAAAAGTAAAGACGAGGCTTATAAATTGTGGATTGCACAATGGAAGAAAAATTACAATTTAGATATTCCTAAACTAATAGAGGAAACGCTGAGTGGCGAAATAACTTTAGCCTATACTCAAATTAATAAATTAGATTTGGCTCAAAACAATTATTTTATTCTTAAAGTTGATGGAGAAAGCGAAACCATGGAAGCCTTGCAAGCTATGCTTAATCGAATGGCAGAAGATAAAAATATTACTACAGAAGAATTAAAAATAACTTATCAAGTAAAAGAGGGAAAAGAAACTTATATATATCCATTCCCACAAAGTAATTTTGCAAAAAAGTTGTTGGGAGATGCTTTTGCTACTGTAAAAACTAAATATTTTACTTTTATCGATAATTATTGGATTTTTGCAAATTCAGTAAAAGATTTAAAAACTTTTATCGACGCTAACGAAAGGCAAACAATTTTGGATAATGATGTAGATTATAATCAATTACAAGATGATATATCCTCTAGCTCAAGTATTTATTTTTATAGTAATATTTCTATTTCAAAAGAGCTTTACAAACATTGGTTTAACGAACAAATTAGTCAAGAGTTAGAACAAAATTTTAACACTTATAAGAAATTTCATGTTTTTGTTTATCAGTTAAATACCGATGAAAATATGCTTTATTCCAACGTCCTATTAAAATACAATCCTATTGTAAAAGAAAAACCCCGTACCACATGGGAATGCAAGTTAAACGCATCGTTAAAAACAAAGCCTAAGGTTGTTATTAATCATAGAAATAATCAAAAAGAAATTTTTATACAAGATAATTCCAATACTATTTATTTAATAAGCAAGAGTGGGAAAATATTGTGGAAAAGAAATATAGAAGAGCCTATTCTTAATGAGGTAAAACAAATAGACTGCTATAAAAATAATAAATTACAGTACATTTTTAATACCAGCAATAAATTGTTTATTGTAGATAGAAATGGAAATGATATTGAGCACTTTCCTGTAAACCTAAGGGCAAAAGCGAGTGCAGGTGTTGCTGTCTTCGATTATGATAAAAGTAGAGATTATCGCTTTTTTGTTCCTTGCGAAGACAAAAAAATATATGTCTACAATATTGATGGCAATATTTTACCTGGTTGGAAATTTGGAGAAACAGAAACTAAAATGACAACAGCAGTACAGCATTTTAGAATTAAAGATTCCGATTATATTGTTTTTTCTGACCAAAACAAATCGTATTTTTTAAATAGACGAGGAGAAGAAAAAATAAAAACACAACATCTTGTACAAACTTCTAAAAACAATATTTTTTATTTAATTTACGAAAACAAAAAAGCTTATTTTGTTAGTTCTACACCAAATGGAAATATTGTTATGGTAGACGAAGCAGGAAATGTTAAAACAAAAGAAGCATTCGACTTATCTCCTAATCATTATTTTTTAACTTGTTTTCTAAACAACAACGATATTCCTGATTTTGTTTTTACAGACCAGGGAGAATTAAAAATATTATACGATTGGGATAAAAAATTTAATTATGATTTTGAATCAGAAATAGCAGCTCCTTTATTTTTTCAGTTCTCCAATCAAAATAATAAAATAGGAATTACAGATTATAAAAATGAAGAAATATACCTTTTTAATAGCAATGGAACTTTATATAAGGACTTTCCTTTAAAAGGACTTACTCCATTTAGTATATCATTAATGAATAATAAAACCCACAGGTTTAACCTGATGACAGGGGGAACCGATGGATTTTTATTTAATTATGAAGTCCCTTAAACAACCTTATGTAAAACATTAACGTCTAAGTAAATAGAGTTTGAAATAATTAAAATTTAGAACATATGAAAAATCGTAATCTTAAATCTTTAGTGATACTTGCTAGTATTTTTTTGATAAGTATTACACAATACTCTTGTATTGACGATATCATGAATAAAGATAAATTAACAAAAACACCTTATTATTCTCCAACAATAGCGGCTCCTATTGCGCATTCTAAATTAACATTGCGAGATATTATTCGTGATTATGATAAAAATCAATTGTTCGAAGAAGATGTGAATGGTTTTCTATATTTAATGTATCAAAGACAAGTATATTCTAGAAAAGCAGAAAACTATGTTGTATTAAAAGACCAAAGTTTCCCTTTTGATGCTTTGTATACAGGAGATATATACAATAATATAACTCCCGAAAATGGTTATAGAACATTTGATAGAGCCGAGATTTATAACGATTATCTTGTTAATAATGAGCAGCAATTAGACAAAATAGAATACGATACTTTAGATTTAAAAATAGACGTTTCATCTACTTATACTTTAGATGGCGTTTTAGTAATTTCTTTTCCAGGATTAAAAGATGTAAATGGAACAGCTTTTTCATCAACACTTAATTTAGATGCAACAGGCTCTTATGCAAAAACATTAAACTATCAATTAAAAAATTATACCTTATCGTTGACAGATGATAATGGTAATCATAATAAAGCCTTTCTTCAGATGGATTTAAAAATAAAAGATGGATCGGCTAATGACGATGATAGTGTAAAAGTTACCATCTCTTTTAACAATCAAAATTTTGACGCTATTTATGGATACATTGGGCAATATAAAATTGATATTCCTAAAGATACGGTTCATTTAGATATCTTTGATAAAGCTTTTAAAGGAAGTATGTATTTTGAAGATCCTAGTTTTATTCTTAAAATACACAATTCTTTAGGAGTGCCTATTAGAATGTATTTTGGAGATACCCTAGAAACATTTTCCGTTGTAGACGGTGGAGAGAATTACAATTATCCCTTCCCTGGTGAAGATTCTTTAGATATAAAATATCCTGCTACTGTTGGAGAAATAGCTTATCAAGAAGTTGTTTATGATGTAAATACTTTTCCCGAAATGCAAGATATGATAGCACATAATCCTAAATATATGTCTTTTACGGTCTCTGGAAAAACAAATCCAGACGCAAACTTAGGTGTTTCCAATACCATTACAGATATGGATCGTTTCGATGTAGATTTACAATTGAAATTGCCATTGTGGGGATATGGAGATTACTCCTTAGTAGACACTATTGGTCTTGATATAGAAAGTAATTACGAAGATTTATCTAAAAACTTTAGAGAGGCAAACTTAAGATTGATTTTTGATAATTTCCTTCCTTTAGACACCTATATGCAAGTGCTATTAACCGATGATAATTATAAAGTTATAGATACTGTTTTTACAAATAGTGCTACCATAGGAGATCGATTGATAAAATCAGCCATATTAGACGAAAATGGTAGAGCTAAACAATCTACTCAGAAAATAAATGATATTCTTTTTGGTAATGGGCCAGAATATGTGCACGATATTAATACATTAAGTCATGTAAAACATGCTATTATTATTTCTACACTTATTACTACCGACAAAGCTAATAAACAATTGGTTAAATTGTATTCTGATAATTATTTAGAAATTCGAGTTGGAGTAAAAGGACAAGGACAACTTAGATAAGTATTTGTAATTTAAAAAATGAAGAAAATGAAAAAAACAATATATATCATCATCAGTCTTGTTTTGCTAAATTATACACTTACAGCACAGCAAAATAATAGTATGTATTTTATGGAGTATTTGCCACAATCACGTTGGTTAAATCCAGCTAATGAACAAAATTGTAAAGTACATGTCGGAGGATTAATAATTCCTTTGGTTGGGCAATCTCCTTTTCCAGTACAATTTAATTATGCCAACAATGGTTTTGCCTATAATGATATATTACAATATAATAAAACTGTAGATTCTTTAACCTTGCCAGGACTTAAATATTACGATTGGGATCAATTGTTAGATGGGCTACAAAAAGTCAATTATATAACAAACGAATTGCATGTTAATTTGTTGACAATAGGCTTTCAATATAAAAAATGGTCTTTTGGAATTGATATCAACGATAAAACTAATTCTCGATTTTCTTTTAATAAAGACCTTGTAATATTAGCCAAGGAAGGTAATGGACAGTCTTTATTGAATAAGACAGCTCACCTAGGAGATTTAGGAATGACAGCTACCTCATATACCGAATTGGCATTAACAGCTTCTCGTGATGTTATTAATAAAAAATTAAGAGTAGGTGCGGCTGTAAAAATACTTTTTGGAAGAATGAATGTTTGGACAGAACGCTCTGTTTTAGATTTATATACCAATGATAACGATAATTATCCTATTACCGTAGATGCAGATATGTTGGTACATATGTCGCAGCCATATTATACCGTAGATAAAATGTATTACGATAACGACGCCGATAGTATTGTAATGGAGTCTCATCAAAACAATGTAGAACCTTCAAAAGCAATATTTAACCCTAAAAATTTTGGATTAGGTCTAGATTTAGGAGCTGTATATACCTTAAACGAAAAAATTAGAATTTCTGCTAGTTTAACCGACTTAGCTTATATAAAATGGACTGTAAATCCTCAGACATTTGCAGTAAAAGGAACTTATTTTTACGATGGATACGATTTTCAACCATCACTTACAGAAGATAAAGAATTGATAGCACAAAATAATGATAGCTTGAAAGGTTCTGTAATAAATGTATTTTATCCTTCCTTACAATCAGAGTCTTATACTTCATTTTTAACCCCTAAATTCTATTTAGGAGGTAATTATATGTTCAACAAAAAAATAAAGGCTGCTGCATTATTAAGAGTTGCTTTCTTTCAACACGATTATCATCCTTCCCTTACTTTGTCGGGGAATTTTAAAATTACAAAATGGTTAGAGACTGTTGCTTCATATTCGATGATAAATAATACTTACACAAATATTGGAGCTGGTTTTGCCATAAAAGGAAAATGGTTTCAGACTTATATGATTACGGATAATATTTTTGGATTTATTTGGCCCAAAAGTACTCGAAATATAAATCTTAGAATGGGAATGAATCTTATTTTTGGTTGTAAGAAAAAAGAAGATAGTTTATCTAAACAATAAAATATAACGGTATTAATAATGAGTTTTTTCAAAAACAATAAAATCTTAACAAATATCAGTATTGCGATACTGGTATTTGTTTCTTTATATTTCATTCTTATATATTCCTTGTCTTCGTATACACTTCATAATCAAAATATAACGGTGCCAAATCTTAAAGAATTAACTTTTGTTGATGCTAAAGAATTGGCAGAGAAAAATCAATTAAATATAAAAATTATTGATACTGTTTTTTCCTCAAAAGAAAAACGAGGCTTAATAGCCAAACAAATACCGAAGGCCAATAGTAAGATTAAAAAAGATCGTACTATATATTTAACTATTAATGCTATAACAGCAGAAAAAATAAGAATGCCTAATCTTATTGGCACATCTTTACGACAAGCTATAGTTGATGCAAATATTTATGGTATAAAAATAGGGGAACTTTCCTATATCCCAGATCTTGCTAAAAACAATGTCTTAAAACAACAAATTAATGGGAAAGATATACCCGTAGGTGCAGAAATAGAAAAAGGAACAAGTGTTGATTTGGTATTGGGTATGGGCTTAAGTAATGAGAAAGTTTTTATTCCTTTGTTGATTGGCAATAAATTAGATAAAGTAGACTCTCTTCTTACAGCAAAATATTTAAACCTAGGAGCTAAATTTTTTGATGCCACTATATTGACAAAGCAAGATTCTTTGGCGGCTATAGTATATAAACAAAAACCCAATCCGTTTGGTAAAAACTTTAAACCTGGAGATTTTGTAGATATATGGCTTACAAAAGACAGTGCTAAAGTCGTTATTAAAGAAGCTTGGAAAGATTCTCTTAACGCTAAAACCGACACCTTGGCATTTAAAAAAATCTTATAAAACTTTATACACTTCAGTATAATTAACAGTTTTCAATAGTTAGCTGTTAATATTTATAATTGTCTATTAAAACAAACTCTATTATCTTTGGTGCAAAAGGAAAAGCTATGAAAAAAATTGTATTTCTCACCCTATTATCAAGTATTATTATTAGCTCTTGTGTGTCTCCTAGAAAATTGGCAGACGAAAAAGATAGAAGAGTAAAATGCGAAGAAGAAAATAAAGCATTAAATGCTACAAATAAAGAGCTAAAAGAAAGTAACAATGAGTTAACAGCAAAAAACGAAGATCTTTCTAAACAAAATAGGCTGTTAAGTAACGATACCACCGTTATGGGAAAAGCATACAGAAGGTTGGTTGTACAATACGATAAAATTAATACGCTAAATGATGAATTGTTGGCTAAAATGCAAGAGAAAAATGCAATGACAGATGCTGAAGCACGACGATTGTTGGCAAAACTTCAACTATTGCAAGAAGATTTGCAAAAACGAGAAGATGCTTTAAAACTAGCTAAACTTAAATTAGCGTCAGATAAAAATCACTTAGATTCACTAAATACAGCTTTACAACAAAAACGAGAAGCATTAAGTAAAACAAGTGCTAGAGTTGCTGAATTAGAAAGAATGATAGCCGCAAAAGATTCTGCCTTAACTGCTTTTAAAAATAGATTAAAAGACGCCCTACTTGGCTTTAATGGAAAAGGTTTAACAATTACACAGAAAGATGGGAAAGTATACGTTTCTTTATCCGAAAAATTACTGTTTAAATCAGGAGCATGGAAAGTAGACCCTAAAGGTGCACAGGCTCTAAAACAATTAGCAGAGGTGTTGGCTAAAAATCCAGATATTAATGTTATGATAGAAGGTCATACCGATAATATTCCTTATAAAGGATCAAATGGAATATCCGATAATTGGGATTTAAGTGCAAAACGTTCGACAGCTATCGTAAAAATATTGCTTAAAAACAAGCAATTAGATGCAAGTAGAATTATAGCCGCAGGGCGAGGAGAGTTTGTTCCTATCGCTGACAATAAAACAAAAGAAGGACGTAGTAAAAATAGAAGAACAGAAATTATTCTTACTCCAAAGTGGGACGAAATATTTAAAGTTTTAGATAAATAAATGAATACAACAGAAGAAAATAAAACAATTCCTAATTTGCCTGTACGCAAAGACGAATGTAAAACCAATGCTTTACTTGGTTTAATAGCTTTGTTGGTTATCATCTCTGGAATAGGTTGGTATTTGTATTTTGATATTAAATCTCAAAAGGAACAAACACTTGTACAACTAAATAGTGTAAGCGACGAAAAAGAAGAAGTTAGCAATCAACTAAATGAACTATTGGTACAATACGATGATATGAAAACCAATAATGATTCTTTGAATGCTAAATTATCAGGAGAAAAAGAGCGTATCAAAAAAATATTAGAAGAATTAAAAAAGGTAAAAGCAAATAACCGTTGGCAAATTCATAAATACAAAAAGGAGCTTTTTACACTTCGAAAAATTATGAAAAGCTATATTTATCAAATAGATTCTTTAAATACACTTAATATAAATTTAAGAAAAGAAAATAGAACTATTACAAAACAAAGTAGGGCTATTAAATCTAAAAATAAACAGCTTGAGCAAATGACTGAGACCTTGTCTAGTACAGTTGAAAAAGCCTCGGTTTTGCGTGCTATTAATATTAATACAGAGGCTCTTAAAGCAAAAGGGAAACCAACCCGTAGAAGAAAGAAAACAGATAAAATAAAAGTTTGTTTTACTATTGCAGAAAATGCTGTAGCTCCTAAAGGTGCTCAATTTATATATTTACAAATAACAGATCCTTCAGGAAAAATATTAGACGGTGCAAATAATATTGTAAAATTTGGCGAAAAAGAAATGCAATATTCTGATAAAAGAGAAGTTGACTACAATAATCAAGACTTAGATATTTGTATCTACTGGAAAAGAAATTGTGATTTAAGCAAAGGAGATTATAAAGTAACTCTTATTTCTAAAGGAAATATAATAGGAACAGATATTTTCTATTTAAAATAAAAAATTATGAGTGAAAAAATAGCTATCAATATACAGTCAGAAATAGGGAAATTAAATGCTGTAATCTTACATACTCCTGGAGAAGAAATAGAAAATATGACTCCAGAAAATGCTCATAATGCATTATATAGCGATATTCTAAATAAAATGGTAGCTCAAAAAGAATATCAATCTTTTAGTCAAGCTCTAGGAAAAATTACACAAACCTTTCAATTAAAAGATTTATTAGCAGATATTTTACAAAAAGAAAATACAAAAAAACAAATAATAGAATTGGTTTGTTCCTTAGAAAATACCCAAAGTATTTATTCTATTTTAGAGCAACAAAATGCTAAAGAATTGGCTAAAATACTAATTGAAGGTTTAGATTTTGATTATACAAACTCAAATAATACACTTACTCATTTTCTTAAAAAAGAAAAATTCTTGCTAAAGCCATTGTACAACTTCTTTTTTACGAGAGATGCATCTATAGCTATTTACAACAAGGTTTTATTAGGGAAAATGGCTAATACAGTGAGAGATAGAGAAACTTTGATAATGGATGCTATTTTTAAACATCACCCTTTGTTCGAAGCTCAAACTGTTAATGCAAACTTAAAAGCAGAAAGTCCTACAACTATAGAGGGTGGAGATATTTTAATAGCAAGAGATGATGTTTTAATTATTGGAATGGGTACAAGAACAACATCAGAAGGTATTGATTTTATTATTCAAAATCATATAAACGATAAAGAAAAACAGCATATTATTATTCAAGAACTTCCTGCTTATCCAGAATCTTTTATTCATTTAGATATGGTTTTTACTCTTCTTAATAAAGACGAGTGTATGGTTTATGAACCTCTTATCTTAAAAGAAAATGAATATAAAACGATTCACCTATATATTGAAAATGGTATAATAAAAAAGGCAGAGTACGAAAATAATATTTTATCTGCGCTCAAAAAAGTTGGTATGGATTTAAAGCCTCTCTATTGTGGTGGGCAGATTGATAATCGCATACAACAAAGAGAACAATGGCATAGTGGTTCTAATTTCTTTTCTTTTGCTCCAGGTAAAATAATAGGATATGGTAGAAATATCTATACTATAGAAGAGCTTAGTAAAAATGGATATGAAGTAATTCCTGCCGAAAAAGTAGCTAATGGAGAAATAAATGTACAAGATTATAAAAAAGCTGTTGTAACAATAAATGGAGCAGAATTATCTAGAGGAGGTGGTGGTGCTCGATGTATGACGATGCCTATCAATCGAAGTCCATTATAATAATCTGCTATAACTTCTTGATTCTTAGCTTAAATCTAATGTGCTTTTGATTTTTCTGAGAATTAAATTATTAATCGAATTTAGCTTAATACGCTCTTTATCAGTAGTTTGTTTTGTGGTTTTAAAAATAATATTTATTTTTATACATGAATTTTAAACACAAGTAATTATGAAAAAATTAATATTAATCGTATTTTCTATTTTGAGTATATCGCTTTGGGCACAAACTCCTAAAATTGTAGTAGCTGCAGCCAAAGGTAATATGAAAAAAGTAGCTAATTGCATAAAAAAAGGAAATATAGATGCAAAATCTCGTACTAAATGGTCTGCTTTAGCTTATGCAGTCAATCGTAACGATTTGCCAATGACACAGTTATTGCTAGAAAATAATGCGGATATAAATACTAAAATTAATACTCAAGAAACACCATTGCTTATAGCTACTAAATATAATTATACAGACATAGCAGCTTTACTTATTAATTATAAAGCTGATGTTATGGCTATTGATATTATACGTTTTACACCTTTGCATTGGGCTGCAAAAAATGGGAATAAAAAATTGATAATATTATTGTTAGAATCTGGTGCTGATATTAATGCGCAAAATGTAAGCGGGAGAACTGTTCTCGATTTGGCAAGTGCATCGGTAAAAAAATATCTTATTTCCAAAGGGGCTAAGTATAGTAAAGAACTGCTGTAGTAGAGCAAAAATATTTACATATTGTTTCTTTTCCCGTCAAGAATACGATTTAATTTATACTTGTATGTTCCTTCGTTTGTCTCTTCTTGATAATTTATTTTTGTGCGACTTACATCCAAATAATCCCAAAAAACATCATAAGAAACAGCATTTATTGTATCG
>Ga0256827_10002197_pt1 | contig 12596 bp, 12 predicted proteins | sample CV84metaG_FD_185977 | JGI IMG/M metagenome (GOLD analysis project Ga0256827, IMG submission 185977) | Hydrothermal vent microbial communities from East Pacific Rise, Pacific Ocean - CV84 | ecosystem: Environmental > Aquatic > Marine > Hydrothermal vents | place: Pacific Ocean: East Pacific Rise... | reverse complement strand
CATCCCCTTACATACTATTCTCTTAACTTTTGGAATCGGAAGGCTTCGCCTCCGTGATACGGGACTAAAGTCTCCGTTTCCAAAAAATGTAAAATGCTTAACTTAATGTCAATGAAGGGCACCTCTAACGAGCTTTCTTTTCAAAAGACATCACACTTTCCAATAGATGCTAAAAGTTCAAAAGTTATTTTCACCATATTCTTTTCTCCTAATAGGACTAAAATACTCTTATTTTAACTACTCTCTGCTATAATCTCTAAAAAAGGATCTTATCATGATTAAAAAAATCATCTATTCACTGCTGCTTTTACTGCTTGTTGCCGGAGGAGCACTCTTTGCCATTAACGGCAAGAGCCATTACGACCCCAGTAAATACAGCGCCTCTGCCACTAAAGGCCTTGCAGTTGATTCCAAACTCTCTTTTACCCTTCCCGATCAATTTGACAAACCGGTCACACTGGCACCTGAAACCAAAAAAGTTATCTTTGTTTTTGCCAAAGCCACGGGGCATACGGTCAGAGAATTTCTGAAAAAACAGGATAAGAACTACCTGCCCTCTCGCAATGCCCTCTTTGTCGCTGATGTCAGCGGCATGCCTACCGTCATTAGAAATACATTTGCCCTGCCCGACTTTAGGAAAAGCCCCTACTCTGTTGCACTGATCTATGACAAAGCTATTGCCACTGCCTATAAAAACGAAAAAGATGCTGATAAAATCACCATTGTATCACTCAAGAACCAAACCGTTACAAACATTGAGACCGTAAGTACGGAAGAGGCACTAAAAGCAGCATTAAACTAACATTGTGTTACGAGATGTTCATACCTGAACATCTCTCCTAATGATTAGGGGAACCTTATTTTATATTTTTTAACTTCCGGCTGATAAAAAACCCTATCCCTAACAAGAAAATACTTAAACAATATATTACTTCATAGCTACCTACATACTTCAGAATGATTCCTCCCAAAACAGGGAAAAAAAGTCCTAAAGAACTGAGATTTGTCTGTAATGCCGTATAGACAGGCCTTTTTTCTTCAGGAGCAATTTCGATAACCAAATTCATTCCGGCAATACTAAAGCCATCCAGTGCCACACCAAAAAGCAGAAAGATCAATGCATACATATAGATACCGTCAGCAAGCAGTGCAAACATGAAAGCAGCTATCATAAAAAGGAAACTGTAGGAGAGCATTTTCTCATAATCATGGATTTTTCTCCAGAGAAAAGAACTTCCAATGATACTGCCAAGCATCTGCACAGTAATGAACCCGCCAAGCATCCAGCCCGTCAAAGCAAAGCTGTTGTTCGCATGCAGTATAACAAAAGGCATTGAGAGAAAATAGCTGAAACTCAGAAAAACAGCGAGGATCTGCTGTTGCAGTCTCCTATCCTCTTTCAAAAGCTGTGTTGCATTGCGTATAAATGTTTTAAAATGCTTCTCTTTGACAGAAATATTCTCTTTAGCCGGTTCTTCTATGGTCACGAACGTAGCAAAACCTATGACCATAAAGAGACTGCTTACCATAAAGAGATAGGCATAGTTCAATGGAGCATCATAATGGTTCAGCACATACCCAGCCACTCCTCCGCTGATAATAGAAGCAATAGAACCTGCTATCTGTCTGTTCGCCATAGTTTTACCACGATATGTTTTGGAAAAAAGCTTGGCTTGCAGCTCTTTAAAATAAATTGCACCAAAACCAGCGGTAAAAGAGAAGAAAAAAAGTCCCAAACCTATAAAAAAAAGTGTTAGGGGCTTATTGCTGTCACCAATCAGAAAAATACTCAATCCTATGGCAAACCAGGATATCCAGCGAAAGAAAAAAACTTTTCCAAGATAGGGCAATACCCGTTGATATGCCTGGGCATGGAATGCAGCATAAAGCTGTATCATGATCGCTCCTCCGCGAAGCAGGGAAGCGAACACACCGACAATGACCATACTGTCACTGAAATGGTGTACCATCAAAGGTAAAATAGTGGAAGGTTCAGCAATGGTAATCGCTAATGCCAGAAAAAAAGCATGTATCACATTTTTATAATTGTTTTTGGGGTCATCTACTTTGAACATCTGTTATCTTTGCACAAAGCGGCCGTCAGATTTTTTCTGGCGTACTTCCTCAAGGCTTGCTTTCATCCAGCCTGAACGTGCCGTTCCCTCTACTTTGTCAAAATTTTCAATATAGGGTTTGATGTCCAGCAGCGGTGTACCATCCAAAATATCCACACCTTTAATCGTTACGATATTCCCTTCCACTTTGACCAATTCTACCACAGAGAGCCCTAAACCGTTTGGGTGCATCGGTGTTCTTGTCGAAAAAACACCGCGGGGCGTATTGGTGTTGTCATTAAACGGTATCACACTAAGTCTGGGGGCTTTGACTTTGTGAAAATGATAGATCAGATAGACATGGCTAAAGCCATCCAAATCTTTCAATCCCTCGGTATACTCCTTTTCAAACACTATGGTTGCAAAAGTCTCCCTTGCCCCTTTGGGCTGTACAGGCATATTGACCAGGTCGCAGAAAGGGGAACGAATCGTTGCTATCTGTTTCAATTCAAATGTCATTGAGTACCTTTCTGCCGCATTATATTCTGTATTACAAGTGTTTTTAAAAATATACGATTAATTAAAACGATTTCTTTTCTTTACAACCTTCTGCATAAAATGCACCGAATTTATGGTGTTTTCCATCACGGTATTCCTGTCTTGAATACTTTGTAACAATCGGGTTACACTCATCGATCCATTCATCTATAGGATATACCTTGACTTCTGTAAATCCCATTTTTCGAAAGATCATTGCTTGAATAGAAGCTCTGTGTGCCGTATTGCATATTACAATTAGTTTATCTTTAACCAACTTGTCATCATCATCCAGAACAAAAAGTTCAATGGCTTTTTCAGGAGACTGTCTTCCGACCCGCATACTTCCCTGAATATGTGCTCCTGCCCACTCTTCCATAGTTCGGACATCTACAACAGCTGTATCTTTGGAATGCAGTGCTTTTTTCACCTCATCTGTTGTAGCACGCAAACCTTTTTTTGTATTTTCATTCAGCAGTTTCCCCGCCATTTTCTCATACGGAATAAACGCTGCAGAAAAACTCATTGAAGCGAAAAGAGTCCCCATTATTATAACCTTAAGTAATTTCATTAATAATCCCTGATAATAGTTTAAAGTAATCATAGGATAAAAAAATAAAATATCACTTATAGTTTGTTAAAAAGAGAGAAATACCCAATCATTGAAAAAAACAGGGGCCGGACATCTATTAATCATCAATTCTTTTTCTCTTCTTTATCATTTTTATTTTTCTGCGCCATACTCTTTGAGAAATGTCTTAATATGTGATTCACTGACCTCTTCTTCATCATACTTAATGACAATCAATGCTTCGGTTTCATTCACATAGAAGTCTGTCACACCATCGAGTGTTTTCAGTCCCTCAAGCTTTGTTTTGTCATACGCATCAAACCCCAGAAAGAGATTGGCTCTCAACCCGGGATTTCTCATACCCATGATCCACAATGTCCAAAAAACAGAAAGGATCACTACAAAAATCGTAACACCCTGGGCACTGTAGTGCCCATAGATCCACCCACCGATGGCACCGCCAAGAAAGACACCGACATAGGCAAAGGTATTGGCAACACCGAGTGCCGCTCCTTTTTGGTGTACTTTGGCAAATTTGGCAACAAAACTCTGAAGTAAAGGTTCAAACATGTTAAACCCGACAAAAAAGAAGGTGGCCCCAACGGCAAACCATACGAAACTGTTTGAGAATCCCATGAGGAGGAAAGAGGCAACGATAAATCCGATAGAAGCGAGAAAAACTTCTTTCCCTTTGCTGTATTTCTCTCCAAAAATGGCTGCCGGTGCCATCGCCAAAATACCGAAAAATACTGCGGGAAGATATACTTTCCAGTAATCCATCGTTGTCATATCGAATTTCTCTTTCATCACAATAGGAATGATAAAAAAGGCAATTGCCATCGTTCCGCTGTGAAAAAGAAAGGTAATATACATTCGTACCAGGTCTTTGTCTTTAAAGACATGTTTGATCTTCGCTTCCTCTTCACTGTAATGGTGTACGATCTTTGGAGGTTCCGGTACAGCAGTAAACAGGATGACGAGGGCACTTAACGACAAGACCGCTGTAAGCCAAAAGAGTGAAGAGACACTCAGCATACCTGCCATCACAGGGCCGATGATCATAGCGGCAGCAAAACTCATGGCAATCGTCATCCCCATGACCGCCATAGCATGTGCCCTCTGGTCTTCTCTCACATGGTCTGCGATCATTGCAGTGACAACAGAACCGATCGCTCCTGCCCCCTGAAGGAAACGCCCAAGCAGCAAAATATAGATATTGTCTGCCAATGCAGCTACGACTGAACCTGCTGCAAAAAGGAGCAAACCAAATAAAATCGTTTTTTTACGGCCTATCTTGTCACTCATAACACCGAACGGTACCTGCAACACAGCCTGCGTCAATGCATATCCGCCCAATGCGACACCTGCCAAGAAGGCATTTCCTCCCGGAAGATCTTTGGCATACTGTGACAATACGGACAAAACAATAAAAAGCCCAAAAAATCTAAGGGCAACTATGAGGCTTAACGGCAAAACTTTTTTGACTATTTCTTTCATTATGACTCCAACATGGTTAATAAGGAGAATATTACTCCTATTTAAATATAATTTTCCTTATTGTATTCTTTAAAATTATATCTTTCATTATTGTAACTTATTTAAGGAAACCGTTTATGAATGACTATCTTCTCTACAGCTGTATCGCGTTTATACTTTCTACTGTTTTTTCTATGGGCGGGACAGGATCCGGCATTGCATTGATCCCTATTTTGGCCTTTTTGGGATTAGACTTTACTGTTGCCAAAGCGGTAGGACTCTTTGCCGGGGCTTCCACGACGATCACGTCAAGTATCATGAACCTAAAACGCAAAGTACTTGATCTCCAATTTGTTTGGCCCATTGCACTGATGATGCTCCTCTTTGCGCCTCTTGGTGCCTATTGCAGCCAATTTTTCAATGAACAGCTTATAAAATTTCTTTTTATGCTGCTGCTATTTTACAGTGGAAGTATGATGCTATTCGGAAAGAAGAAATCGCTCACACAGGTACAAGGCAGAACCATTCTCTTTATTGTAGGTTCCTTGGTAGGATTTGTAGCCGGATTGCTGGGTATAGGAGGCGGGAATATCTTGATACCGCTGTTGATACTGCTGGGGTTTGAACCCAAAAAGGTAGCGGTTACGGTCAGTTCGGTAGTACCCTTTGCCGCATTGAGCTCCTTTTTTACCTATGCCAGCTATGTAACACTTGATTGGATACTGCTTTTATGCGTCATGCTCGCAGCCATCGCAGGAGGATATATCGGGAATTATCTTATGCATTTTAAACTTGATCAGCAAAAAACGAAAAAACTGATGGGAGGGATACTCTATCTGCTGGCACTGAAAATGCTTTACCATTTTTTAATCGGTTAAACCCCCTGTGTCATATCAAAAACCCGTATATGCAACCTGTCACTGTATCTGAAATTATGCTTCATACAGAACTCAAAAACTGCTCTGTCATTCCGCCAAATCGTATCTCTGCTTTCACCTACAGGCATACAAAACACTTCAAGTTCCGGTAAAATCTCCCTGATACTATTGATCTCGTCGATGGCCGTTGTTTCTACCAGTTTTTTATCGATAGTGAATTTTAGAAATGTCTCTTTGGAATATGCCTGAAGATTTTTAAGCGCCTGAGGGACAATACGCTTTACTTCCGGCTCTCCGCTGTTTGCCAGTTTGAGAGAGAGGGAGAAGATACACGCTTTGTACGCAGGATATTTTTCAAAATCTATCTCTATGGTACCATTTGTTTCAAACGTGATCTGTATGCCTCTTTCAACCAGCCATGAAACCACTTCATAGAATATGGTATCACTATAATACATCAACGGTTCCCCGCCGGTAATCACAACATCCGGATCATAGCCTATGGATGCAAACGCTTGTTGCAGCTGCCCAATTAAAGCAGTACTGTCATCCACCTTGACCCACTGTCTGGCATAGGCACTGTCCACGGCAAAGTAAGTATCACACCCGTAACGGACTTCTCCATTGACTTCATAACTGGCACCAAAACCGGGACAGGAAAGATTACACCCACCCGTTCTTAAAAAGTAGGAGGGGACACCGGCATATTTTCCTTCACCCTGAATAGAAAAGAATTGCTCTGTTAAATAAAACACAATAATTCCCGATTTGCACTGCTATCTGCTACCTGCTTACTGCTCACTGTTCAGCCGCCTGTCTCATAAAATGCTCTGGCAGAAATATCTTCTTCATTCGGATTGTCTTCACTCCAGCGGTTCTCTTTCGGCTTCTCTTTCAGTACCTTTGCCAAGACATCTGCTGCCCCCTGTATATCTCCGTGTTTTACAGAATCTGCAATACTCATTGCTTCATCAAAGTAAAGGCAGGGGATAAGATTTCCCTCTGCTGTCAAACGGATACGGTTACAATTCTCACAGAAATCATGTTTATGCGGATCGATCAGGCCAAACTCATAACCATCTTCTATCTTGTAGTTAAAGGATGGGCTTGCTCCTTCTCTCCCCAGTGCATGAATCGTATGCTTCTCTTTTACTCTATCGAGTATTTCCCTGCCATGCATACCCCTGAGTTCCACATTGGCATGACGGTTTTCCATATATTCGATGAAACGTACTTTGATATTGCGTTCTTTACAATACTCCATGATGTCAAGTATCTCACCATCATTGATCCCTTTGAGCGGTACCATGTTTATTTTAACACCCAGTCCGACTTCCAATGCTTTGTCAATCCCTTTAAGTACCGGCCCGAGAACATCTTTTTGCGCAATTTTCTGAGCCACTTCAGGTTTGAGAGAATCCAGAGAGATATTTAAACGCTTCAGTCCGGCATCTTTAAGCCTTTGCGCTGTCTGCGGAAGCAGATAGGCATTGGTTGTCAATGCAAGGTCAATATCGGGTTTGTAATCATGGATCATTTGAATGAAAGTATCCAAATTTTCTCTGAGCAGCGGTTCTCCACCGGTAATACGTATCTTGTTTACCCCCTCATCCATGGCAACCTTCATAAAGAGAAAAAGTTCTTCAAAACTCAGGAGGTTCTCCCTGGGTACCCATGAAAAAGGTTTTTCAGGCATACAGTACTGGCATCTAAAATTACAGCGTTCCGTTACAGAAACACGCAGATAATCGACCGTTCGGCCATGTCCGTCTATTAGCATAATGATCCAATTATTGAATTTTTGTAAGAGTATCTAAATGTTGATAAAAAGGTGATGATATATATCAAGAAAGATGCAGGAGAGCAAAGAGCCTCCTGCGAAGTGACAGGGTTACCCCTGCCTGGTCATTTTAGTGGAGACCTTTCCACATAGATTTTTTCCAGAGGAATGCCAATATTGTAAAGACAAAGAAGAACAAGAGTACTTTCGGCCCTGTCTCTTCTCTTAACGGCTTGCTTGGATCACCTGTTTTTTCAAGATAGGCAAATACTTTTTCCATACCCTCTTTGTTCAGCCCTACTCTAGGCATTGCTGTACCAGGAAGCTGTGACTGAGGATTCTCAATAAGTGTATGCAGGAAATGCTCAGATCTTGCTCTAATAATAATAGAAAGATCCGGTGGCAATTTACCCATATAGTCTGCCAATTTGTTTTGGTATGTACCCAACTTCTTTTTAAACTCAAGCGCATCAATATCTACACCTGTCTTAATATTGGATTTTGTTTTAGGCACATCACCGATCTGTGTCCAGTGGTCATATCGGTTTGCGTGACATCTACCACAGGCAAACTCATATCCCTCTTTTGCTGTCACTTCTTTTGGAGCAATAGACTTGAAATATGCTACGATATCTGCTGCATCCTGTGCACTTCCGGCACTTGGAGGCATAGCAAAATGTTTAGACTTTGTCACTTCTGCAGGATTCAGCAGGAAGCGGGCAAAGAATTTTTCATCCAGCATAGCACCCGCAAGACTAAGATCCGGCGGGTTAACACCGTATGCCTGAGCAGAAGCAAGGGCATCCATAGGTGCCGGCATATTTTTTACTTTAATAGAGTGACATCCTACACAGGCAGCAGCCAAAGCTTCACCTTTGGCAGCATCACCTTTTGGTACGGCTTTCAAATCACTGTACTGTAAATTATCGCCTTCAACATGTTTATGCATTTGGGAGTGTGCAAACGGCTCAACACCCCAATACAAGATCAGAGTAAAGACTGCTACAATTCCAAATATTTTTAATTCTTTCATTCTCTACTCCTTATAGTTTTTTTTCTTTAGCTGTAATGATCGGTAGTGCGATCCACAATGCCATAAAAGTCAATGCCGCGATCAGCCCGATTGTACTCCATATACCTTCTGGAGGTAATTTCCCCATGAATGTAAGAATAATCATGTCAATCAACATAGCCCAGAACCAGAACTTAAATGCCCCTCTTCTGCTCGCCGGTGCAACATTTGGACTTCTATCCATAAACGGTAGCGTAAAGAAGATCACCTGTGCAATAGCAAATGCGATCAAACCAACGTTTGTAGAGAACGGTCTAAGGATCTCATAACTCCACAGGAAGTACCACTCAGGGTAAATGTGTGTTGGTGTTTTCAATCCGTTTGCAGGGTCAAAGTTTACCGGATCCATCGCAAATTCAAAATGGTAGAATACCAGATAGAAGAAGAAGATAAAGTAAATACCCATTACAAATACATCTTTACTCAAGAATACAGGGTTGAAAGGAATCACTTTAGACTCTTTTACATTACCGGCTTTATACTGCTCGGCAGCCTCTTCAAAGTCAAACTCTTCACCATCCTGGTTATTAACGTGTGGAAGTCTAAGTGTACCAAAGTGAAGTACGATCACACCGATAATTGCCAATGGTACAAGCAGTACGTGAAGCATAAAGAATCTGTTAAGGAATGCCTGTCCTGGTACATAATCTCCTCTGATCCATTCAACAAGGAAGTCTGCATGCAGTCCGCCACCAGAGAATAGATTAGTAATAACCATACCTGCCCAGTAAGACATTTGTCCCCATGGAAGCATATATCCGGAGAACGCTTCAGCAGAGAAAAGCACGAAAAGAAGCATACCGGAAAGCCAGATAAGCTCTCTACCTCTTTTATATGAACCATAGTAGATTCCTGTAAACATGTGAATGTAGATAATCAGGAATACAACAGATGCACCGACACCATGAACATGTCTCCATAACCAACCGTATCCTACTTCAGACATGATGGTATAGTTTACAGAATCAAAAGCCAACTGTGTATTTGGCTGATAATACATCAAAAGGAAAATACCGGAAATCAAGAGTATCCCAAATGTAGCAGCGAGTACCATACCCATTGCCCAGAGGAAGTTAATGTTCTTCGGAATCCAATATTCAGTTGAAAGTACACGCTTCAGTGTATCTACAGCAAGCCTTTCGTTCATCCATTTATGGCTGAACGGTTTCGCATTTTCATCAAAATGTGCCATCTATCCCTCCTATACTTTCAATGTTGTGCCATCGGCCAACATTTTTTCATATTCCGGGCCGGTTTCACCAAGAACAAGCTTTGTTCCGTCTATTTTAAACGGAGGAATATCCAATCCTCTTGGAGGCGGTGCTTTAGTAACATTTGCACTTGAATCATACATACCACCATGACATGCACACAAGAAACTGTGATCCTCTGCATTATAGCCGGGAATACACCCCAGGTGTGTACATAAACCGACACACACAACATAGTGCGCATCACCAATTTTGATCAACCTCTTTTTATCTTCTTCATTCATTTTAGCCATCATATCTTTTGACTGTTTAAGAATAAAGATAGGCTTCCCTCTCCATTTTTCCACAACGAGTACATTCTCGGGTGCAGCACTCACATCAATTGTTGTAAATCCGGCAGCTTTAACACTTGGCAACGGATCCCAAGTACGTTTCATAGCATACAGTGCACCAATACCGCCCAAAGCAGTAAAGCCGCCCAATGCCATACCCATAAAGTCTCTACGACCTTTTGTATTGTTAGCCATACTAATCCTTCCTTCTATATTTTTAGCGATTCATTATAGGAGATTTGTGCTTAAATAGGATTGATTTATATCAATAACATTATAAAGACTTCTTATGATTATAAGAAATAATTATTCAGGAATAGTTTTAAAACACTCCCATCAATTTTCTTTATATACTTCAGTAATTTTATTGATATTAAATTTGGATATTTTCTTTTTGGGTAAGCGTACTCCTGTTTCCAGTATGGTTTCTACCTCTGGCAAGTCAAAACCTGAAACGATCCCAATACCATACTCTCTTAACAGCCTGACAGGATAAAGTGCCTCTTTTTTCAAATCGATATAGACAGTTTTTGCTCCTGCAGCTTTAGCTTCCAGCGCAGTCTGGGCCGATGCTGTTACAACCGTGCTGCTGCTTTTGATCAGCGCCATATAGGCTTCAGGTTCATGCATATCAGAAAAAAGTTTTGCCAGATCATCTTCATATTTGACAAAAAAGTAACTGCCAAGCAGCAGCTCCATGTTTAAAGTATTGAAAAATGGTTTATGTCCCAATATACTTTTGTCATGATCCATATCCTGTAAAAAGAAGCTTATACGATCCTCTTTTTCTTCTGCTTCAAAGTATGTATCATCAACAATAACCGCTCCTACACAATCCTCATCGTTACACTCTACTCTGAGAAGGGTTTCTCCATGGATCGATCTGTCCTCTTCATCATGTGCAAAACGCCATACATGTTTAAAGTCGGAACAATATTTCACCAGCCTGCCATGATCATCCTCATTCGAATCAATGATCACAGAATCCCCGAGTATGGCAACCGCATCGATATCCTGGATCGTTTCTATCGTAATATATTCCCTGATCCCAAAATCTCTGGCAGCAAGCCCTGCCCTAAAATCATTCAGAAGCAATCTGCACTCAATTCCCTCCAGGGCAAGTCTCTTGATAACAGCAGCTCCCCTGCGCACCCTGTCAAGGCCGATTTTATGTCCGGTATTGGCATAATAGTAGAGCATTAGATTTTTCCCCGTTGACTCATTTTAATATAGACATGAATGATTTCCAGTGCTGCCGGTGTCACACCGGATATTTCAGAAGCAGCAAACAGCGTCGTCGGGTTTGCCTTTTCAAGTTTTTCCACGATTTCATTACTTAATCCGGAAACATTTCTGTAGATAAAATCTTCCGGTATTTTAATTTTGAGCATATCTTTCATCTGATCGATCTGCATCTGCTGTTTCTCTATATAACGGCTGTATTTGGCTTCTACCAATATCTGTTCCATAACTTCATCGTCATATTTGTCAAATTCCGGCAGGAGGGAGATCAGCTTTTCCCTGTCAAAATCCCCACGCCCGATCACATCGATCCAGCAGGTCCTGTCATTGATCTTGACTGCACCAATCTGTTCCAGTTTGGCAAGGAACTCTTTGGTAGGGGTGACATAATTCTCACGCAAGTACGCCAACGCTTCCTCAATATTCTTTTGCTTTGCTTCAAACTTTTCAATGTAGGCAGCATCAAGCAGTCCCAGCTTTTTCGCATACTTGGAGAGTCGTCTGTCGGCATTGTCTTCTCTTAAAAGCAACCGATACTCTGCACGGCTGGTGAACATACGGTAAGGCTCTTTGGTGCCTTTGGTAACCAGGTCATCTATGAGTACCCCGATATACGCTTCATCCCGTCTGAGAATAAGCGGCTCTTTCCCCTGTACGCTCAAGGCAGCATTGATCCCTGCCATCAGCCCCTGTGCCGCCGCTTCTTCATAACCGGTTGTCCCGTTGATCTGCCCTGCCGTATAGAGCCCTTTAATTTTTTTGGTCTCAAGCGTATGTTTCAACTCTGTAGGATCCACGTAATCATATTCTATCGCATAGCCGTAACGTACGATCTCTGCCTGCTCCATCCCTTCTACCGAACGGATCATCTCCAGCTGTACATCAATAGGCAGAGAGGTACTCATACCGTTGATATAATATTCTGTCTCGTCAATGGTCTGGGGCTCGACAAAGATCTGATGCCTTGGCCTGTCACGGAAACGGTTGATTTTATCTTCGATACTGGGGCAGTAGCGCGGGCCTACACCATCAATCTGCCCGGAAAAAAGCGGTGCACGGTAAAAATTGCTCTCAATGATCTGATGGGTAGTCTCATTTGTGTAAGTTACATAACAGGGAAGCTGTTTTGGAGCAAAGCTGCTTTTATCCGTTCTGAATGAAAAAGGCGGCGGAGGGGTATCACCAGGCTGGACTTCCATCACAGAAGTATCAACCGACTTGGCATCGATCCTTGCACAGGTACCTGTTTTAAGACGTCCTATATTCAATCCGAGACTTTTGAGATACTCAGCAAGTTCCACTGAAGCAAATTCACCCTGTCTTCCTGCTGTCTGCTGTTTATCACCGATATGGATAAGTCCATTGAGGAAAGTGCCTGCGGTAATAATCACTTTGGAAGCACTATAACGGTTTCCAAGCTGCGTGCTAACACCTCTGACCTCA